>Ga0255764_10003097_pt1 | contig 13315 bp, 10 predicted proteins | sample 071ome_30_FD_179964 | JGI IMG/M metagenome (GOLD analysis project Ga0255764, IMG submission 179964) | Coastal salt marsh microbial communities from the Groves Creek Marsh, Skidaway Island, Georgia - 071406AT metaG (version 2) | ecosystem: Environmental > Aquatic > Marine > Intertidal zone >... | reverse complement strand
GAACAAAGCTGCGCAACAAATCCTGACGTCTGCGACTGCTTTCCTCGGTAATGGCTTGGATTTTGGCCTGTTGCTCTTGTCTTAGGCGCACAGCCTTTTCATCAAAGGCTTTGGCCAAGACGCGAAATTCGTCAAGATCTAGTATTTCACGTTTCTTGATTAGTTCTTCTTCCTCGGCAGACAGTTCCGCCTCGATCGCGTCCAACTTGGCTTGCAGGCGTTGCGCCTCTTCGCTTATTTGAAACGACAGATACTGACCGATTTGCGTTTCATTTACCAGACGGTCCAAATCCACAGTAACAACTGGGTTCTGAGCAGCAGCTTTGAACGCAAATCCCATTGCAAAAAGTAAACAAAAGAAACGCAAACTAAACATCAAAATTGGGTTGCAATTGATAAATCGAAACTGCGTTCATTATCGAACTCTTGTTTTGTAAGAGCTCGTGTAAAATCGAAACGGAGAGGCCCGATAGGAGTATCCCAATATAGTACCGCTCCAATAGTTTCACGCAATTTTCCATTTTCATATAGAATATCACTTCCAGAACCTCGCTTTCCAAGGCCCCAAATGTCTCCCATATGATAAAACACCCCGCCGCTCATTCCGTATTCGTCGGGAATCAAGATTAAGGGGAAGTCCGCCTCTAATTTTATGGACGAAAAGTTATTGCCACCCAGTGGGTCATCATACAAGCCAAGTTGGCTTCTTTGTCTCGGACCAACCCCAGCATAATCGAAGCCTCGCATAACGTTACTATTCATAACATATCGATCGATAGAACGAGATGGGTCACCATATGTACGGATAGTTCCCGCCTGGAATATTGATCTTAAAGTTATCTGTTCGTTTACAACTGCCCTTTCGGCAAGCGCAGTTAGGTCTAACTTCGCACTTCTATTGTCTCCACTTTGAGTAGCATTAAAAGATTGATTATATGCAACCAAATACCGCGCACTTCCCGGTAACCTATTGTATTTATTGTCATATTTAATACCCAATCCAAATCCTGACTCTATTTTTGTTTTTTCTGAGATTTCCGATTTGAGTATACTACCTGTTAAATAGGTGCCAGTCATGCTCCGCTCTTGGGCGAAAACATTAAGGTTCAACTCGACCGTATCGGTCAGCTTTACACCTAATTCTGGCGTAAGCGATGTTTCAAGTGAATCGTAATTTGCCCCACGTGAGCTTGTGGTCCCAGAATACGCATCTAACGAAAACGATAAATTTTCATTAAGAAAATAGGGCTCAGAAAAATTTATACGGTACTGTTCTGCGTCCGTGCTATTATTAAAAGTGAACTTCAAACCTTGGCCCCGCCCAAGGAAGTTTTTTTCAGCATATTGCACAAGCAAACCTGCCCCTAAGTCTCCTGAGTACGAAGCCCCTAATTGTAATGATGCTGTAGATTGCTCTTCTATTTCTACATCAACTATCACTTGATCTGCGCTTGATCCTTCTTTTGCCTTCACACTTGAACTAGAAAATAATCGCAACGCACGAATACGTTCTGCAGCTTCGCGAATTAAGCGCGGGTTAAAAGGATCACCCTCTGAAATGCGGAACTGACGACGAATAACCTGATCAAGGGTCCTTGAGTTTCCTTCAATTTCGATACGCTCAACAAATACACGTTCACCTTTTTCCAAAGTAAATTCAATATCCAAGGTCATGTCTATATCGTTACGTTCAATACGAGGGGTCACGCGCACAAAGTCCAAACCTAATTGAGTTGCACGAGCCTCAAGACGCGACAAATTCTTTTCCATCAAGTCGGGATTATAGATATCGCCTGTTTCCACAGAAATAGTGTTTTGAAAATCGTCAAGGTCGATATCTGACCTATCGGATGATAATGCAATCTTTCCAACTCGAAATTGCTGCCCCTCGCGTACGAAGAATGTTAAAAAATAGGCGTTGTTTTCTTCAGCAAGTTCGGCGTTGACATCGCTGACTTCAAAATCAATGTATCCCCGCGCATTATAGAAATCTGTGAGAAGGCGCTTATCGAATTGAATTCGATCCGCTAAAAACGTGTCGCGGCGCACGAATGTGCGCAAAAGACCTGCTTGCTTGGTGTCCAACACACGACGCAACCGGCGATCTGAAAACACCCTGTTCCCAACGATCCCGATCCGTTCAATCTCTGTCAAGCCACCTTCGAAAATTTCAAAAACCACATCAACGCGATTATCACTACGACGAATAATTTTTGGTGTGATACGCGCCGCCAAACGGCCCTGATCGGCATATAATTGCGCAATGGCGCTTCGATCTCCATCCACCTTATCAGGATTAAACACGCGGCGAGGCTGCAATCCAACGGCAGATCTAAGGGTGTCGTCATTGACGAGGCGGTTCCCCTCAAATTCGATTTTGTTCACCGTCGGAAATTCGCTCACTTTAATGACCAAAAGGCTATCATTTGGAATGACCTCGACACTCTCAAAAAGCCCACTCGCAATAATATTCTGATAGGCACGGTTTAAATCGTCTGCACCAAACACCTGCTCCGTTGCCAGCCCTGAATAGGTAACGATTGTTGAGGCCTCGATCCGTTTATTGCCTTCGACATCAATACGATAAAAGCTAAAATCCTGCGCCGTTGCCCCCTGTACACCTGCAGTAAAAAACACGCACAAAGTAAGTGTAGAAAAATACAGAAAAATACGGATGGAACCCATGGTTCAATCTCCCCTAAAAAGCAGCCTAATCTGGTTAGCGCGTAACGCCGATGTTGTCAAAAACCCATTCACGCTTTTCGCCAAAAATACGCAAAGGATTGCCAGTGATTAGGGACAAAAAACATCGTTAAAGAGCGCGAACATCATAAAGCTGAGCACAATTGCCAAACCCGCCATCATCATTGCATTCATCACGCGCAAATTCGGCGGACGCCCTGTGACAGCCTCGTAACCATGGAAAACCAAATGGCCACCGTCCAAAACAGGAATGGGGAAAAGATTGATCAAACCAACAGCCGTTGACAACACAGCGATAAACCAAATTAGGCTATCTCCACCCTGACGGGCCATTTGGCCCGATGTTTCGGCGATGCCTATAGGCCCAGATAGGTTACACGAACTGATCGCGCCCGTGACAACATCAACCAACCCTGTGATCGATGCCTTCATCACCGAATAGGTTGTGCGCGCCGCGTTTTGCGCAGCCTCAGTTACTCCAATAGCTTCACTTTCAGGTTCAAATGCGTAAAGCGTGCTGACAATCCCGATGCGCCAAAACACATCATATCCGCCTTGATCGTTTTGCTCTTCCACCTTTTTGGGTTGTAAGTCGAAATCAAGCGTTTCCCCCGCACGATAGACCCTCAATGAAAGCGGTGCGCCATTGGACCCCTCAACCGCGACCTTAAGATCGGAAAAATAATGGATCGGATCGCCATTCACATGGGTGATGACATCGCCCACTTTCAAACCTGCCTCGATCGCGGCAGAGCGTGGGATCAGACTGCTGATGCGCGCCAAATCCATCGCCGGACCCTGCACCACAACGACACGTCCCTTGCGTTCGACCACATAGTCAATAATGGGCCCATCGGGGTTTTCCCGAATAGCTAGGAAAAAGTCAGAAAATTCGCCATCCGCTGGAACATCAATGGAACCAACACGTTTCAGGATGTCGCCCACCTGTACCTCGGACACTTGGGGAACATCATAGACCTGTCCAACGGTCAGTGGGTTTTTTGTGACACCTTGAGTGATCGACAGCCCAAAAAACAAGATCAAGGATAGGATGAAATTGAAAATAGGCCCCGCCGCCACGGTCGAAGCCCGCGCCCAAAGCGGTGCGCCATGCATGGTTGAACGCCGCTCGGCCGCGTCCATATCATCAAGTGCACTGGTGTCTGCATCACTTGCAGCACCCTTGTCCCCTTTGAATCGGACGTAACCGCCCAGCGGAATGGTCGCCACCTGCCAAACAGTGCCACGGCGATCAACGCGTGCAAACAAAACGGGACCAAAGCCAATTGAAAATACCTCGGCGTGGATACCGCTCCAGCGGCCGACGATATAATGTCCGTATTCGTGAATGAAAACGATGATTGATAGACACACAACAAATGCGATCAACGTAAAACCGACGCCACCGAAGGCTGGTAACAATGTGCTCAAATCAAACCGTCCCTATTTATTTTTGCGTTACACAGACACGCTCGGCCATATCGCGGGCCAAGGCATCCATTCCCAAAATGTGTTCTAGGTTTAATGCATCCTCAAACCCATGATCTGTATCAGATAAAGTGTCGATCACCGATTTGACAACCTCTGGCATTTGCAAAAATCCAATCTGTCGCGCCAAAAACGCATCCAACGCTTTTTCCTTGGCCGCGTTAAAGGCCGCGCCCATCAAACCGCCTGCCCGCATCACCTGATAGGCAAGGTCAATCGAGGGGTATTTTTTCAGATCAGGGGCCGCAAAATCAAGGCGCGCAATTTTTGTAAAATCCAATCGCTCAAGCGGAAGGTTCGCGCGATTTCCCCCATATAGCGCATAGCCAATCGCATGGCGCATATCATGCGGGCCCACATGCGCAATAATGCCCGCGTCCTGAAATTCGACCAATGCATGGACCAGCGATTGACGATGCACCAAAACTTCTATCTGCTCTGGCGCTAGATCAAATAACTCTTTTGCCTCAATAACTTCCAATGCCTTATTAAACATGGATGCACTATCAACTGTGATCCGTTGACCCATCGCCCATGTGGGATGATCACAGGCCTGTTCAGGGGTGACGGATTGCATTTGCTCTAACGTATAGTCCCGAAATGCCCCGCCAGAGGCGGTCAGGATCACACGTTCAATCGTATCCCGCCGCTCACCTTGTAGCGCCTGAAAGACACCCGAATGTTCGCTGTCCACTGGCAATAAGGCGACGTTGTTTTCCCGCGCCGTTGTGCGAGTCAAGGCGCCAGCTGCGACCATGCTTTCTTTATTTGCAAGTAGCAGGTCTGCACCCGCATTCATGGCGGTTAATCCGGGTTCCAATCCCGCAGCCCCCACAATCGCCGACATCGCCATATCAGCAGGGCGCGATGCGGCCTCTTTCATGGCGGACGCACCTGCGCCAACCTGAATGTCGGTGCCTGACAACGCGGATTTAAGCGCCTGATAGCGATCATCATAGGCCGTAACCACCATGCGGGCACCGTATTTTTTGGCGTCTTGCGCCAATTGGTCGACCTGATGGCCACCTGTTAAGGTATCAACTTGAAATCGTTCGGGATCGCGCCCGATCAGATCAAGCGTGTTTTGCCCAATGGATCCCGTCGCCCCGAAAATTGACACACGTTTCAAAGCCATGTCATCAAACCAAATATCGCGGCATAGACAAGGCTTGCCCCGATCAACCCGTCAAAGCGATCCATCACGCCACCATGTCCAGGGATCAGGTTTGAGCTGTCTTTGACACCAGAGGCCCTCTTGAGCGCGCTTTCCGTGATATCCCCCAGTTGAGAAGCAAAGGAGAGGCAAAGCGCAATGAACAGGGCCGCTTCCACCTGCAAGGCAAGATAACCGCCCTGCACCATGACATAGGTGAAAAGAACTGCGCCAATCCAACCACCCACGATCCCAGACCATGTTTTTTTCGGGCTAAACGCAGGCCAAAATTTTGCACCGCCGACTATGCGTCCCACAAAATAACCCGCGATATCCGTGATCACGACCAACCCGATGATCCAAAGCGTCGCCATTATACCAATTTCCGTGCGCAGATAGATCAGTAGAAGTGCGCCGATAATGATACCCAAGGACACCAGCGTTCCCAATGTATTCGCTGTATGAAAATAGACTCGCTGTAACAGGGTTGCGATGATGACAACCACGATCTGTTCCGTTACGCTGTCGGTGGTCAGGACCCAGATCAGCGCAATCGCAGATGTTACCGCAGAAAACCAATGTGCCTGCATGGATAAGGGCGTCAACATGCGGCCCATTTCCCAATGCATTGCGAACACTACCACGACAATCAACAGGGTGAGAATCCATCCCCCAAACCACAGTGCCGTGGCGCCAATGGCCACCATCGCGATTGCGGAGAGAAAACGGGTTTTTAAATCCGCGAACTTTGACGTGTCACTCATGCAATAACCGCCCCAAAACGTCGTTCACGTTTGCCATAATTGCGCAACACATGTTCAAAGATGTCTGGGGTAAAATCAGGCCAAAGTGTATCAATAAACTCGTATTCGGCGTAGGCCGATTGCCAAAGTAAAAATCCAGAAATCCGCGCCTCACCCGATGTGCGGATAACCAAATCTGGATCTGGTAAAAAATGTGTATCCAGATACTTAGGCAGTGTTTCTTCATTTATCGCATCAGGGGATAATTTGCGATCTGCGACATCCTGAGCAAGGCGTTTGGTTGCACGGAACACCTCGTCACGACCACCATAATTCAACGCAACCGTCAGGTTCACTGTTGAATTGTCTTTTGTGATCTCTTCTAATTCGTTCATGAGGGATACAAGCGCGGGTTCAAGCCGTATTCTGTCACCGATAAAGCGAACGCGCACGCCGTTGTCGCGAAGGTCTCTAATTTCCGTTAATAAATATTTTTTAAACAATGCCATCAAGCCAGAAACTTCCACTTGGGTGCGTTTCCAGTTTTCCGTCGAAAATGCAAAGATGGTTAGATATTTTACCCCTAATTCTGGGCAACTTTCCACAATCTCTCGCACCCGACGCGCGCCCGCGCGGTGGCCAAACAATCGTGGCCTGCCCCGCGCCTTGGCCCAGCGCCCGTTGCCGTCCATGATGATTGCAACGTGACGCGGTATTGGGTCGCTATCTGTGTCTTTGGCCATCCGTTACACTTGCATGATTTCTGCTTGTTTCGCTTCTAGTGCGGCGTCGACCGCTTTGATTGATTTATCCGTCAAATCTTGGACTTCGCTTTCCCAGAATTTTTGATCATCCTCGGAAATTCCGTCTACTTTGGCCTTTTTGACCTGATCCATACCATCGCGGCGAATGTTGCGGATCGAAACGCGCGCGCTTTCGGCGTATTGTGCTGCAACACGGGTCAATTCACGACGACGTTCTTCGTTCAATTCAGGGATCGGCAACATGATGATTGTACCATTTAGCTGTGGGTTGATACCCAAACCACTTTCACGGATCGCCTTTTCAACGGCATTGACCATTGATTTGTCCCAGACATTTACGGTCACCATGCGCGGTTCAGGCACGTTGACGGTGCCAACCTGATTGATCGGTGTGCGCTGGCCATAAGCCTCAACGGTGATTGGTTCCAGCATTGACGCCGATGCTCGCCCTGTGCGCAGGGATGCGAATTCGGTCTTTAACGCGCCCATCGCGCCGTCCATGCGACGCTGAAGATCATCCGTATCTAGAAAAAACTCATCAGACATTTACGTTGCCCTTTTAGTTATGTGTTGCTCTTCTCTGTCCGACTATACCTTTAATCGGTCACTCTTGTATAGGTTCCTTCACCCGACAAAATTCCCCGGAATCCCCCAGGTTCATCCAATGAAAAGACGATCAATGGCATTTTGTTGTCTCGCATCAGGGCGATTGCGCTTGCGTCCATCACCTTCAGGTTTTTTTGCAAAACATCGTTGTAGGTAATGTGATCAAAGCGCACGGCATCAGGGTTGGATTTCGGATCACTGTCGTAAATGCCATCCACTTGTTTTCCCATAAATACCGCGTCGCAAGCCATTTCACTGGCACGCAAGGCAGATGCGGTATCGGTGGTAAAATACGGGTTCCCCGTGCCTGCCGCGAAAATACAGACACGTTTCTTTTCCAGATGTCGCACCGCGCGGCGACGGATGTAGGGTTCACACACCTGATCCATCGGGATCGCACTGATCACGCGGGTAAATACGCCCAGACCCTCAAGCGCGCTTTGCATGCCTAGCGCGTTCATCACGGTCGCCAACATGCCCATGTAATCGGCTGTCGTACGTTCCATCCCCTGAGCGCTGCCTGAAAGACCGCGGAAAATGTTACCACCACCGATCACCATGCAAATTTCTACGCCCATGTCGTGAACGGTTTTCACCTCTTTTGCGATGCGCTCTACGGTTGGGGGGTGCAAACCAAATCCCTGATCCCCCATCAACGCCTCACCCGAAATTTTTAGCATTACGCGTTTGAAGGCTGCTTTTGGGGCGGGCTGGTCTGACATATTGCACTCCTGCGGTTTGCCGATAAAATTGCATACAAAATGTCCGAAAAGCGCAGCAGTTTCAATGCAACAATTGCAGATACACAAAAACTTACCAAATTTTCCTCACCTCACGCGGGGTAAACAAACATGACAGGTGAATTTTCATGGGCTGCAATTGAAAATGTGCCAAGGCACACACCCATACTCATCGCGGGCCCCACGGCTTCTGGAAAATCTGCGCTGGCGTTGCAATACGCGGACCGATTTGGCGGCACAATTATTAATGCAGATGCATTGCAGGTTTTTGAAAACTGGCGCGTTCTGTCCGCGCGACCTGATGTGGCGGATGAAGCCCGTGCGAAACATGTGCTTTATGGACACCTGCCGTATGATGCGGATTATTCGGTTGGCGCTTGGTTGCGCGAGGTAGAGCCGTTTTTGAACGCCCCAGAACGGCCTATTATTGTTGGGGGCACGGGATTATATTTTACCGCCCTCACCCAGGGATTGGCCGAAATTCCAGCAACCCCACCCAATATTCGCGCTGAAGCGGACGCGATTGTTGCAGATCTAGGATTTGAGGCATTGATTCCCGAAATTGACGAACACACGAAATCCTCAATCGATTTAATGAACCCCATGCGTTTACAGCGCGCATGGGAGGTGCAGCGCGCGACGGGAAAAGGGATCCGCGCCTGGCAAGACGAAACGCCTGCGCCTCTGTTATCGCTTACACACAGTGTACCGATTCTTTTTGACGTGGAAAAAGATTGGTTAAATGCACGGATTACGCAACGGTTCGACACTATGTTGGACACAGGCGCTTTGGAAGAAGCCCAAAAGAATTTGGAAAATTGGGATCCAGCACTGCTGTCCAACCGTGCGATTGGTGCGCCTGAACTTATTGCGCACCTTCAAGGACAAATGACATTGGAAGACGCTCGCGAGGCCGCCACAATTGCCACACGACAATTTGCGAAACGCCAACGCACATGGTTCCGATCCAAGATGAAGGATTGGCTGCACTATCGCCCAGTGGCTGCGACAAAATAGACAAGAAAAAAGCAATTTGGTCTGTGATAGCCACCCAAATGTCGCAATTTGACATGTGAACTGTCGCGTTTGTGACCAAATTTTCCCGACGATGCCATTGACGATCACGGTAATATAGTGCCGAATGTCACGGTAACTAACGAATTGCCATTTGTCGGAGAGTAGCTTCGGCATTGGCCAATATGCGTCAGACAGGGAGTAACATGATGCTAAAAACGACTACGTCGAAAAATCTACATCCGGTCGCAGAGATGTATGCAGACGAGCATAAAGCGGGCCACATGGACCGCCGCGAATTTATGTCTCGGGCTACAGCGCTAGGTGTATCTGCGACCGCAGCATACGGTATGCTGGGTCTTGCAACACCAGCACAAGCTGGCGGTCACTTGCAAGCTGGCGGAACACTTCGCATGCAGATGGAAGTGCGCGCACTAAAAGACCCACGCACATACGATTGGACACAAATTGCACACTTTACAGCTGGTTGGTTAGAGTACCTTGTTGAATACAACAACGACGGTACACTTACGCCCAGTCTACTTGAAAGTTGGAGCGCTAATGCAGACGCGTCTGAATACACATTGAATGTTCGCAAAGGCGTAAAGTGGAACAACGGTGACGACTTCACAGCAGATGATGTCGCGCGGAATATAGAAATGTGGTGTGACAAAGGAGTTGAAGGTAACTCAATGGCCGGTCGTATGGCGTCATTAATTGACCCAGACACTGGCGTCGCGGGAGCGGGAGCTATCACCGTCATTGACTCACACACAGTTAAACTGAAGTGTCTTGCATCGGACATCACAATTATCGCGGGCATGGCGGACTACCCAGCGGCGATTGTGCATAGCAGTCACTCTCCAGAAACAATGGTCTCCAATCCAGTCGGTACGGGCCCATTCCTGCCAGAAAGCTTGGACGTAGGCGTGAAAGCGGTTGTGGTGAAGAATGAAGGCCATGACTGGTGGGGTTATGCTGACGGACGCACAATCGCTTTGGACCGTATTGAATTTATTGATTACGGTACAGATCCAGCCGCATGGTTGGCAGCCGCAGAAGCAGGCGAAGTTGATGTATTCTATGAAAACGTTGGCGAATACGTTGACATCATGGAAGGCATAGGTTGGGAAAACTCTGAAATCGCAACCGGTTCAACAATCGTTGTTCGTCCGAACCAGTTAGCAGTTGACGCTGATGGGAAAGCACCCTACGCGGACAAGAGAGTTCGCCAAGCTCTTGCAATGGCTGTCGATAACTCAATCTGTCTGGAATTGGGATATTCAGGTAAGGGTGCACCAGCTGATAACCATCACTCTGGTCCAATGCATCCCGAGTACGACCCAAGTGTGGGAAGGCTTCCTCATGATCCAGCGCGTGCGCTTGAGTTGATGAAAGAAGCGGGCATGGAAGATTATGAGCACGAGCTGATTTCAATCGACGACGATTGGCGCAAAAACACCACTGACGCGGTCGCTGCGCAGTTGCGTGATGCAGGCATCAAAGTTAAGCGGACAATCCTACCTGGATCAACATTTTGGAATGACTGGACGAAATACTCCTTCAGCTCTACCAACTGGAACCACCGTCCATTCGCGACACAGGTTTGGGGCCTTGCCTACCGTTCAGGTGAAGCATGGAACGAATTTGGTTGGTCAAATCCAGAATTCGACGCGCTTCTAGCAGAGGCGAACTCGATCGCAGACGCAAACGCGCGTCGCGAAGTTGCTGGTAAGATACAAGCGATTGTTGCCGAAGAAGGCGTAACAATTCAGCCTTACTGGCGTTCGCTGTACCGTAGCCACGCACCAAATGTGCAGTGCGACATGCATATTGCCTATCACATCCACATACACAAATGGGGATTCAAGGCTTAATAAAAGCCGATGAACTGGGGCTGTACTCCGTAAGGGTGCAGCCCTTTTTCAAATCAACAGAGATGCGTTTTCCGTTCATAAATAAACTGCGGAAACTACAGGGACCTCCATGCTCTTATTTATTCTACGACGCTTTGCGGTAATGGTATTTACGGCACTTTGTCTGACTTTCATCGTGTTCTTCATGACGACTCTTTACCCCAACTTGGAAAAACTGGCCAAGTCTGAGGGCAATTTCCGGATGGACGATGCGGCCGTTGCAAGCTTTCTCGATAACCGAGGCTATCTTGACCCACTTCCAATTAAATATGGACGTTGGTTGGGTGTCTTACCCGGTTATGTGATTGAAGGCAGTGATGGGAAAACACGCGGTCAATGTTTTGAACGCGGAACAGATGGCGCAGGCGCACCCCGCTTTTGCGGTGTGTTGCAGGGCAACTGGGGCTTTTCGACAGTCTTTAAGGATGACGTGGGCAGTATTGTTGCCACTCGCCTAAGCCTAACGGGCGTTTTGATGTTCTGGGTCATGGTAATCATGATCCCAACCGCATTGGTTTTAGGCGTTGTTGCAGGCATGCGGGAAGGATCCCGCACGGACCGCACCCTATCCACCGTTGCGATTACAACAACTGCGACACCCGAATATGTCTCGGGAGTTATCTTTATCGCGGTCTTTTCGTCGTCGGCCTTTGGCCTGAAATGGTTCAAAGGATCGGCCGCAATGGCGATGGAAAACCCAACCTTTGAAAACTTTTTCCTCCCCGTTGTCACCATCGCGCTTTATGGCATGGGCTACATCGCGCGGATGACGCGCGCCTCAATGGCTGAAGTGATGACCGCACAATACATCCGTACCGCACGCCTAAAGGGCGTGTCCTTTGGTAATATCGTTATGAAACACGCCCTGCGCAACGCATTGATCGCCCCCTTTACGGTGATCATGTTGCAGTTCCCATGGCTATTGAACGGCGTTGTGATTGTTGAAACGCTGTTTAACTACAAAGGCTTTGGATGGGTCTTGGTTCAGGCGGCAGGCAACAACGACATCGAATTGTTGTTGGCTGTGTCCGTCGTCTCGGTTGTCGTTGTTTTGGTCACCCAGCTGATCTCGGACATCGGCTATGTTTACCTCAATCCACGCATTAGCGTTAACTAAGGGAGCCTGAGATTATGGAACTTTTGTCTTGGGGCGAAATCGCAATCCGCTCAGTCACGCAGCTAACGCCTGTTTGGGTTGCTCTTATCATCACCTTCTTTGTGTCCATCCGTTACAAACGATCACTGGGTCTATATGGTAAATTGTTTGACTCAACTGTGGGCATGATCGGCTTTGCGCTCGTTATGTTCTGGGTCTACACAGGTCTATTCTCAACAATGTTTGACCTGATAGCGACACATGATCCGCTATCACAAGTGTCGGGCATGAAAAACAAAGTGCCTGGCACACCCCTGCGTGGGGCCGAGGCGGGCGATTATCCCTATTACCTATGGGGCGGTGACAACCTGGCCCGTGACGTGTTTAGCCGCGTTATGATCGGTTCAGGGATCGTTGTTTTGATTGCACCATTGGCAACGCTTTTTGCATTTATGGTTGGGATCACACTGGGCCTTCCTGCGGGATACTATGGCGGGCGTTTGGATTTGGTTTTGTCCTTCTTTGCGAACCTGATCTTAGCCTTCCCTGTTATTTTGTTGTTCTACCTTTTGGTGACACCAGAAATTCGCATGACAGGCATGCCGCAATATATGGCCGTTGTGTTGTTTAGCTTCCCATTGATCTTCTTTGGGGTTCTGATCAACTCTCGCTATTATATTGACCCAATGAAGCGGAACATCCTGATGGTGGTCATTTTGGGTGTGCTAGGGTGGCTTTATTTGTCCCTGATTAATGAGGCAAACTCTAAGGTAACATTGTTTAATGCCATTGATGGATTTGATGTGGATGCGGGTCTGCTGACTGTTTTCGTGTCTGTTGTTTTTGTGAACTCGCCCACCGTGTTCCGTATTGTGCGCGGTCTGGCTATGGACATTAAAACACGTGACTATGTTGCGGCGGCCCAAACACGGGGCGAAGGCTCATGGTATATCATGTTGTGGGAGATTCTGCCAAACGCGCGTGGTCCGCTGATCGTCGATTTCTGTTTGCGCATCGGCTATACCACCATCTTGCTTGGAACCTTGGGTTTCTTTGGTTTGGGTCTGGAATCAGAAAGCCCGAACTGGGGTG
>Ga0255764_10003040_pt1 | contig 13443 bp, 15 predicted proteins | sample 071ome_30_FD_179964 | JGI IMG/M metagenome (GOLD analysis project Ga0255764, IMG submission 179964) | Coastal salt marsh microbial communities from the Groves Creek Marsh, Skidaway Island, Georgia - 071406AT metaG (version 2) | ecosystem: Environmental > Aquatic > Marine > Intertidal zone >... | reverse complement strand
GTTACCTTCATGCCGTATTGCGGCTATTTTGGTGACCAAGTCGATACCATCGATCATCTCAATCAATTACTAGAAGACTCGAGCAGTGGATTGGATCATCCGGCAGCGGTGATCGTCGAGACCGTCCAGGGTGAGGGGGGTGTTAACGCGGCGAGTTTCGAATGGCTCAAGAGACTCGAGAAATTGTGTCAACGTCATGACATGTTGCTGATTGTCGATGACATACAGGTTGGTTGTGGAAGAACGGGTTCGTTTTTTAGTTTTGAAGGTGCGCAGATTGAACCCGACATCATCACGCTATCGAAGTCGTTGAGTGGTTACGGGTTGCCAATGGCGCTCGTGCTCATGAAGCCTGAGCATGACGTATGGCGAGTTGGTGCGCACAACGGCACCTTCAGAGGCAACAATCTTGCATTCGTGACTGCCACAGAGACGTTAAAAAAGTTTTGGAAACAAGAACATTTCCAAGATGAGGTTGAGCGAAAAGGCATCATCATCAAATCGTGGCTACAGCACATCTCTGAAATATATCCAGAGGGACAATTCTCAGTACGTGGCCGTGGAATGATGAGGGGCCTTCATTCGGATCAGCCAGAGCTCATTCATCGAATTGCGGAAATGGCATTTGAACATGGTGTGGTCATTGAAACATCAGGTTCTCGGGACGATGTGCTCAAAATATTGGCACCACTCATCATCTCGGATGAGCTTCTACGAAAGGGCTTATCAATTTTAGAGTCGTGCGTGGCAAAGGCGTTAAGCGTCAGTACGAGACCCAAGAAAAATGTGCGCCCATTGAAATCGATAGGAGGTGCGTCATGATCGTTAGGGATATCAACGATATTGATGGTACACAGGATGATGTCGTCACAGATACGTGGCGCAGTAAACGCATCATTTTAAAAAAGGACGGCATGGGGTATTCGGTTCACGAGACGACCATCTACGCCGGTACGGAGACTCATATTTGGTACCAAAATCACCTCGAATCGGTATTTTGCATCCAAGGCGAAGGAGAGGTGGAAACCATACCCGATGGGAAGATATATCCGATACGGCCTGGTGTTTTGTACGCGCTCAATGAGCACGACAATCATTATCTTCGCGCTAAAACTGAAATGAAAATGATTTGTGTGTTCAATCCCCCGCTCACGGGTAGAGAAGTTCACGATAAGGATGGGGTGTATCCCATCGTTGAATAATTTAAGCAATTAAGGAGTAACGAAGAAAAAGTATGGCACCAATATCAGACCCTTATGGTTCAAGGTCGAGTAAGGATGCTGCGATCATCGCGCGTCAAGAACCAGTCGTATATACAGACTACGAATCTTTTGATAACGACGAGATTCGTGGCCGTGTCAAAGATTTCGAATCCGATGGATATCTGCTGATCGAGAAATTATTTTCCGACAAAGAGGTAGAAGCGCTAAAGGATGAAATTAAAGAGCTTACAGATAGTGATGAGATCCAATCTCGGGACGAGACGTTTATGGAGCCAGGCTCAAGAAGTGTTCGTTCGATTTTTCGTATTCATGAGTTGAGCGAAAAAATATCGGAGCTGATTAAAGACCCCAGATTGTTGGATATCGCGCGCAGCATTGTGGGTTCAGATGTGTACGTCCATCAATCCCGAGCGAATCTAAAACCAGGCTTTCGAGGTAAAGAGTTCTACTGGCACTCTGATTTTGAAACATGGCACATCGAAGATGGCATGCCACAGATGAGAGCACTCAGTTGTTCGGTGTTGCTGACTGACAACGATGCCACAAACGGCCCTTTGATGTTGATGCCTGGATCGCACAAACACTACATCAGTTGCATTGGTGAGACGCCCGATAATCACTATAAGCAGTCGCTTAAAAAACAAGAGTACGGAGTGCCTGATGATGACAGTCTGAGATTTCTTGCGAATAAGTGTGGGATAAAGACCATTAACGCGAAGGCGGGTTCAGTCGTATTTTTTGACTGCAATACGATGCATGGATCGAACAGTAATATCTCGCCTTACGACAGACAAAATTTATTTTTTGTCTACAACAGCATTGAAAATACGCTGCAATCACCAAAATATGGTTTGACACCTAGGCCTGATTACATTGCGGCGCGAGAACATTTCACCGTGTTGCGAAACTCATAGACAGTGACGAGTGATGCGCAAGCATGAGAGAACAGCTTATTCAGTTCGCACATCAATTAATTCGATTGTCCCGAGTGCTTGTGTGGGGTGGGATGAGACTGAAACACTATTGATGACTATAAAAGGAGTTGCGTCATGATCATCGCAAGCTTTGTTGTATGTCTTTCAATTTTTGTCTTTATCGGCATTCTCTCCACGCTCAAAAATAGACACACGAGCGCTGATTATTTGCTTGCGGGACAGTCAGTTAAGCCTTGGTTGGTTGCGCTATCTGCCGTCGCGACCAATAACAGCGGGTACATGTTCATCGGGATGATCGGTTATACCTACATGGTGGGGCTGTCTTCTATTTGGCTCATGGTGGGCTGGATTTTTGGTGATTTTCTTGCAGCCACATTTGTGCATCAACGATTGCGGATCGCGACAGAGAAGGAGCGAGTGTTGAGCTTCGCGGGTGTGCTCAGCCGTTGGAATGGCACGAATTATCGTAGATTGCGGCTCGTTGGCGGATTAATTACGGTTGCATTTTTAGGCACATACGCAGCGGCACAGTTCAATGCGGGCAGCAAAGCATTACACGTATTGTTTGGCTGGGATTATTCTGTCGGTGCGATTGTCGGTGCTGTCATGGTGCTGCTCTACTGCTTCGCTGGCGGTATTCGCGCTTCTATCTGGACTGACGCAGCACAATCGTTTGTGATGATTGGTGCGATGGGTTTGTTGTTCTTCGTTGCGCTCTCGGAAATCGGTGGATTCACGACATTTTTAAATACGTTAACGGGGATTTCGCCAACTTACTTAGATTTATTTCCGTCTGACTTACCGTTCGGTGTGGTCGCTGGTCCCGTACTTTTTGTGTTGGGTTGGATATTCGCTGGCGTTGGTGTGGTCGGTCAGCCGCATGTGATGGTCCGGTTCATGACGATGGATCAACCTCAGGATATCCATCGTGTCCGCGTGTACTACTATGGTTGGTACGTCGCTTTTTACACGTTGACTGTCTTGGCTGGGCTTGCTGCTCGTATCCTGATCCCTGAAGTGAGTGATTTTGACGCCGAGTTGGCACTCCCAACATTAGCTCAAGAATTATTACCAGAGATCTTGGTTGGTTTGATACTTGCGGGTTTATTTGCGTCCACGATGTCGACCGCAGATTCTCAAATACTGAGTTGTACGGCAGCTATTACTCGTGATTTTAATGGTGGGCGAGAAGTCTCCTATGTGGTGACGAAACTAGCAACGGTACTCGTTGTGGTTGCCGCGCTTGGAATCGCCTTATCTGGGAATAAAAGTGTGTTCAGTTTGGTGCTGATCGCCTGGTCAGCACTTGCGTCAGCCTTTGCGCCCCTATTGATAACGTATGCGCTGGGAGGTCGACCCACAGAGCGAGTCGCATTGCTCATGATGCTGACCGGTCTTGGTTCGATGTTGCTATGGCGCTACTTTGAGTTAACTGGCGTGATGTACGAAGTCGCCCCCGGCATGATTGCCGGATTTATCCCTTACCTTTTGAAAAAGATATTCAGCAAATCGAACGATTGAGGCACGATGCCTTCAAACATAAAATAGGCGTCTTGGTTGAAGCCTTTTTTGTGTCCGTTAGGTGATATTGCGGCCACACTCAGCTGAGGTGACCTTTCCTTGGTTCATTGCTCGGCGACATTGTTTTGAGCATCGGGGGTGTGCGTTTTTTCTTTTCGATCGTAACGTGTATTGTTATCACTATCGCCGCGCGTTCAATGATTAATTGTTTTTCACTATCCGAGGTTATCTCAGTCGTTTGAAGATGTTCCTTGGCTTTGAGGTAAATATGGTTATTAAAGCAGTGATTATCTCGATGGTCGTGTTTGGTTCGTTTGGATGGCTAATTCTCGTTGTTCCTGATTTACATTTTCTGTACAAGAACCTGATGCCTGCCCTTGGATCGCTCAAGTATCTAGCCTTCGCAATCATGGGTTTGGCCATGTTTATTAGTTTGCCTGTATTCGTGACGAGGAAGACATTCAGCCACTTTATCCCCTCTAGGGTCAACGACATCACTGAGAAATTTACGATGGGCATCGCGTGTTTTTTGTCGGTGTTGATCTCTAGACTCTTTATGTAACATCCGGATATAAGCTAGCGATGTCTTTTTAATATCAGTTTGACGTGACAGGATCATTGGTGAAACAGAGTGCGTAGATTATTTTTTTGTTAGTCCTGTTATGCAGTTGCAATACGGTTCTCAGTGGGGAGATTGCTGAGCAAATCTGGTTCGATGGCGGAGGAGCGAATGGGTAACAAGACGCGTTTTGCTAAACTTCTGGTGACCTATCAGCATCATAGTGACCCGCAAGGGAAAGTGAGTTGCCGGGTTCTAGACGAAAATTCTGCAGTGATCGCAGCAGACTCGGGTAACGCTGTGGACTTCGTCGCGCGTCTGACCTTTAAATTAAAAGAAAAATATCGGTACCAAGAAGTCACTGTGATGTGCGAATAAATTGTGGCTTGGCTAGTCAAATTTGTGTGGGTTGATGGATAAGTTGGAAATGATTGCTAGATCTTTATTTTTAGCGATGTGTGCAGTTTTTATCGTTGGGTGCTCCGGTAGCCCCGAAGTCAGAAGCGATGAGAATCCTATCCAAGCCGTTCAGGGAGGTGCAATTTTCTCTCATGGAAAGGGACTTGGCATCACACGAGATCAAGCAATTGAGAATGCACTGCTTGATGCGACACGGCGAGCGTCTGGCGTATTTTTATCTGATTATCTTCAAATCAAAGATGATCAGGTGCTTGCAAATGAGACGATTCAATATTCAGCGGGCTATGTTCGTCAATTTGAGGTCTTGGAAGAGACGCGGGAGTCAGATGGTCAGTACCGCGTTCTTTTAAACGCATTCATTTCGGAGAGCGCATTACTTGGTTTTTACTCCGATGTGCGCTCAGACGGCAGTGGTGCGATTCAAGGAAGCAAGTTGTACTATGCGATCTCTCAAGAGGAAAATCGAAGAGAATCGAGGCTGGCAATTCTCAAGCGTCTGTTCAATGGGTACCCAGAGCAAATGTTCAGGGTTGCTTTAGTTAGTCAGAATTCTCGATACACAGATGAGAGAAAAGTATTTGTTGACGTTGATTTTGAGTTACGTTGGTCCCAGTCATTTTTGAAAGCCTTGTACGAGCACTTGGTTGAGACGTCTGATGAACACTGCCCGATGCGAAGAACAAGTGAATGGTCGACTTATTCAGAGGATGCTTGTGGACAGTTCAACTTTATTGGGTACCCCGAGTCCGATAAAGGGTTCTTTGAAAGAATCGCAAGCGGGTATGGCGAGTCGTTTAGGGTGGATGATCAAATTTACATAGAGACCATGCGCTCCATGTTTCAAGGCAAGTATCGGGATCACCAAGTCGGCGTGTTTTTCTCTTTTGAGAATCAAGATCAGGAGCAGGTCATGGGTGCTTGTGTCCACGTCGACCTTCGTTCATACCAGGGTGATAGCTTCTTACTGATACCCGGCGACTACAATCAGCTACACTTCGGTGATCAAGTTTTATCGTGGAGAACCGAAATAGAAATCGCAGATGTTTCCAAGCTAAAGGAGACGGAGCTCATTAATTTATCAGTCATTAAAAATTGCTCATGAGGATAACCATGTTTAAAAAAAGCATCTCTGTTTTTTGTTTTGCATTACTTTTGGTTGGATGCTCCACAGGGCCGAAAGAGGTATCTACCGGTGCGGAGATACACGAAAGAAATTTTATCGGTGGATACATACGGATTTTGATTGAGGACGGTCAGCTCCAAAAAATCACCAGCTCGGCGTCTTCTCCAGTTGTTGGAAACTCCACTAATTCGAAAACGGATGCTGCGAAAGTCGCGGAAGCTAAGGCGCGTGTTCAAATCGAAAAAATGAGGGAGACGTTTATTGAGTCAACAGAGACGATTGAGTCTCGCACGACAACTCAAGACACAGACTCCGATGGTCAGTTGTCTGTTCTTTCAGATACGGCTAGAGAGATAGTGACGCGGACTGTTCAGCGCATCGATGCCGTGCAGCGTGGCGTCTACGTCGTGAGCGAAACTTATGACCCGACCAGTAATACCGTGACCGTGATTGTCGAGACTGATTCATCAGTCAATAGATTACTTACTCAGTGAACATTGCGACTTTCGTGTGAGGTCAGAGAATCTAACGTGCTTTCGTTGTAAAAAATAGTTGATCTGCAACCACGTTGGAACACTCACTCCTGCCGCCGATTAACCCGATGAGTGAGTGCTATGCTATCTTTTAGAAGCGTAGCAACAGAAACGAAGTGCCCAGTAGATTGTGTCGCCAATCAGCTTGATTTTAATTATTCGTTCGATTATTCTCGCCTACGCTATGTCTAGGCTAATCTCATAAATGTGGTTCCAAAGTGGCTCAGGTTCTTTGAGAAGAACGAGTTGGGTGCTTTTGCTGACGATGCTATTCGCAACCGCACCGAGTGCGGTCATTGGCGGGAGCTCATCTGACTTTTCGTTATTAACGAAGATTTGTACGAGTAACGGAATTCTCGAGGTTGCGCTAAGCGAATCTGATATCGATATTGATGATTTCACACTTTCTGCGCATAGCGGGCATTGTATATTTTGTAGCGTTTTGCCCTCAGCATTTGAGGCCGATACTAACCTATCGTATTTTTTTGCGCGGCTTGGCACGGTAGTTTTTTCGGAAGACAAGCCTGCTAAGCCCCTTTTGTTTCTAACCACCCACCCAAACCAAGCGCCCCCAACTATCTTCTGAGCGTACTTATTTTGTTATCTCACCTGAAGCGGGATTTTCCTGGCTGAAGGAAACGTTTACGAGGATAGAATTATGTTAGTAAGTTCGTATTGCCGCGTTGTGGGCGCGGTGCTTGTGTCGCTATGTTGTGTCAGTTCAGTCATCGCTGAGAATTATGTCGACTCACTTTCAATCAAACCTGTTGTTATTACGGTTCCCGAAAGAACCTCAGGTCTAGTCACCGTCATCGATACAAAAAAGCCGATCCAACCGATTCCGGTTAACGATGGTGCGAGTTTTCTGAAAGTGCTGCCAGGCTTTTCGGTAGCCCGAAAAGGCGGGACCAGTGGAGACGCGATGTATAGAGGTCTTGCTGGTTCTCGATTAAATTTTGTTTTGGATGGTATGGAGTTTTTAGGTGGATGTAATACACGGATGGATCCGCCAACTGCGTACATTTTTCCTGAGACCTATGATTCGGCAAAACTCATTAAAGGTCCGCAAACTGTACGTTATGGAAACGGGAACTCGGCAGGAGTGGTGTCATTTGAACGTCATACGGATCAATCCGAAGGGTTCACTGGAGATGTTACTGGAACTCTGGGCTCATGGGGAAGAGTGGATGGTCTCTCGGTTGCACGTTATTCCACATCGTTTGTTGAGGTCGAAGGTAATTTCTCCCATGCACAGTCCGATAACTATGAAGATGGGGCTGGAGTCGAAGTGCATTCCCAATATGAGCGTAGCAGCGGCACACTTATGATTGGCGTGAGGCCAACTGAGCTCTCTCGTCTCAAGCTGGACATTACTCAAAGCCAGGCTGAAGCGGCATACTCTGATCGATCGCTTGATGGTTCTTTGTTTGATCGGTCAAGCTACGGACTAACGGTGATGAATGGTAGTGACTCCGATCATCTTTCCTTGCGTGTCTATAGCACTTATATTGATCACGTCATGGATAATTTTTCGTTACGTCAAACAACTAACTGTGGTTCTGGGACGGATAATCGATGTTTGCTGATGAATGTTGACCGCAGAACAGATGGTTTGAGAGCCAGCGCGAACATTACGCTAAAGGATATAGTAGAACTTCGCATTGGGTCTGACTATAAGCAGGACAAACACACATCAAGAAATTTTATGAATCGATCGTTGAGCGTTGCTTCGGCATTTAGTGGTGCGGCCCGTATCAGAGATTTTGAAAGTGAAATCGGAGGTGTATTCACTGAAGTCGATTTAGATCTATCAGATACGCTGAGCATATTCGGTGGTGTGCGATACGACCATTGGAAAGCGTCACGATTCCAGAACGTGGGCAATACAAACACTCAGAGTCTTTTTCTTGGCGATGATGTGCAAAATTTGAGTTCTGGCTTCTTGCGACTCGAAGCGAGTAATTCAAACGAAACGCTTAATGCATATGTGGGTTACGGAGTTAGCGAGCGGCCCATGGACTACTGGGAGGCTACCTCTTTTAACGGTATTGTTGCGAATGATGTGGTGAATGTGCGACCGGAAGAGATAGCGCAGTGGGATCTTGGTGTATCGGTGCGAGGGGAGTCCTTTATTGTCAACACGTCAACCTTTATATCTGATATCGATAACTACCTTCTTACGACGGATGAAGCCACAGACTCGGTTGCCAATATTCAGGCGGAGCGCTACGGAGCAGAAATCGATGCCCAATATTTCTTGAGCGATCAATGGACTGTGCATGGCGGAACTTCGTTTGTCCGTGCGACAAATGAGACAAGCAAAGCCCCTTTGGCGCAGACACCGCCCCTTGAGGCGCTCTTCGGTATCAATTACACCGGCAGTCGATGGGATTTCGGTGCTTCATTGAGGTACGTAAATGGACAGAATAGAATCGATCCGGGTAATGGCACCGTTGTTGGCTTTGATAGAGAGAGCACAACGCCGAGTTTTAAGACCATTGCAGTGAATTCGAGTGTTCGGATTAGCCCGGAGTTTTATGTGAGTGTAGGTATTGATAATTTACTTGACGAGGATTATTTCGAGCACATCAGTCGAACTAATGCTGCCAGCATTACAGGGTTTGTGACCGATCGCAACGCGGCTGTCAAGGAGCCAGGCCGAACGGTTTGGTTAAAGTCGGGCTTTGAATTTTAAAATGGGCTTCAGTGCCCCTTAAGTTTTTTTGAGAGGTATGTATTAGTGTCACATTTTTTTGATTGAATTGGAGAGGAAAAGTCATGAAGAAAATGAGTGGTTATTTTTTGCTGTGTCTTAGCATCATCATTGGATCTACGGCGAGCGCACATGACGGTAGTGGTATCGCCGGCGGTTTTTTTAGTGGATTCATGCACCCTATTCTCGGTTGGGACCACGTGGTGGCAATGATTGCCGTTGGCTTATGGGGCGCTTTCTTGGGGGCTTCGGCGATTTGGATATTGCCTGTCGTATTCCCGATGGTGATGGCTTTTGGTGGTGCTTTGGGTGTCGCGGGAGTCCCAATCCCAGCGGTTGAGACCGGTATTGCAGTATCAGCCGTCGTACTGGGAGGCATGGTTGCCTTTGCACTGAGGCCACCACTGTGGATAGCTGCGATTATTGTTGGTGCCTTCGCTATTTTTCATGGACACGCGCATGGTACGGAGCTACCAGATGCTGCAAATCCTCTTGCCTACAGTGTTGGCTTTGTGATCGCGACCGGCCTTTTGCATGCGAGTGGCATTATTTTCGGCTTGCTCGTGCGTTGGCCCTCGGGAAAAACCGTTGTCAGGGCGGGCGGAGGTCTTATTGCACTCGCGGGGGTTGGTTTTTTAACTGGCATCGTATGATCTCAAGAACCGCGAGGATGCTGTTAACGGGTGGCTTATTGTTGCCCCAGATAGCCTTTGCCCATAGCCCGATTGAGGGGATGGATAACTTTTATAACGGAGTGCTCCATCCTGTCTTGGTGCCCGCACATGTATTGCTGTTGATTATCTTTGGGCTCTACGTTAGCCAAAGAGGGCCAACGCATGTGAGCTCTATCGGGATAATCATCCTCGCCGCTTTCCCAGGATTAATAGTCTCCTGGTTCAACGTCTTTGATAATTTGGAGACGATACTTTTGATTCTCTCGGTCGTGGTCGGCATCGCGACAGCAGCCAATTCGACGGTGTCATCGTATTTCCCGAAGATGCTGGCTGTTGCGATTGGCGTTCTTATCGGTGCTGACTCCACTCAAACGGTTTTAGTTGGTACCGAGCGGTTGACATTTTTTCTTGGGTGCGGACTTGGAATTATTTTGTTGGTAATTTTCAGCTGGGGTCTAGGAGATCACGCGAGAAATTTCACTTGGACAAAAGTTGGCGTGAGAGTAATCGGGTCATGGATTACCGCTAGTGCCATTCTTGTTCTGGTTCTAACGATGTTTAGTAGGGCCACTTAATAGAAAGAGCCTAATGCTTTCAGTTTCTAATTGTTATAAGAAAATCTCATCCATTAAATGGAGTATGGCATCGATCAGGGAATTGCTGGTATTTGTATTTTTCTTGCTAACCTTCTCGCTCGGCGGACAAGTCAACGCAATCACATTAAGCGACGAGATTGAAATCAGTGGTGGCCTGAGTTTCGTCACACAACGAGCGAGTAAAACTTTCGACGAATCCGGAAGACAGAAGCAGAACGCCAGAGCTGACCTAGAGCTTGTGTTCTCGCCCGCGGTTCGCCATTCATTCTTAGCGCACGTTAGGATGAGTGATGGTAACGGTATTGATGTCGGTTCTATATCGTCAGTTAATGCGGTCGTTCCTGGCGACGAGGACGATTTTGACAAACCCGTATTACTACAAGGATTTTATAGATTCGTAAGTGATCATCATTTTCACCTAACACTAGGGCAGATGGATCCTTACGCTTTTTTCGATACAAATAATTTTGCTGATGATGAAACATCCACTTTTATGAATCTGTCGTTTATCCATAATCCTTTGCTTGACGTTGGGGGTGATTTAAATCCTGGGACCTATGGCGGGACGCCTGGCGCCCATATCCAGAAAAATTTCAACTCAAGCGATCAGTCAATATCGTTGAGTTTTGGTTTTTTCGGTAGTGGGTATGGAGCAGATTTCAAGGGTTCGGTTAAAAATCGAGTAACGCTCTCACAAGTGGACTGGGAGCACTCGAAAGAGACTGATAAACATGGACATTACCGAGTCTACTATTGGGACAGAAATCAAGGAACAGACGTGGATGGCGTCACCGAAATGCCGCGAGCAGCCGGCATCGGGATCTCTTTGGACCAAATGGTAACGAAACATTTGGGAATATTTTCCCGGTATGGTGAGTCGCTCGATAATCAAACCGCAGAGGGTATTGATAATGCATTGACCGCTGGGCTTAGTATCTCTGGAGGGTTATGGGGTAGAGGTGACGATCAACTCGGTCTCGCGTCTGGCACAGTCAATATGTACGCTGACGATGATGAGGACTTGTCGGAAATCTTCTATCGATTAAGCATCAGCGAACATCTGTCGTTGACGCCATCTTGGCAGCGAGTTGAGTTTTCGAGTGGGAGTAGTGTAGAGATTGTTACGCTTAGGGCTTTGCTCGCATTTTGACCGATGGGCGCCACGCGGCTCTATTCTCGCAGTTTTTAACGAGGTCATTGAGTGTTCGACTTTGCTGAACTTTGCGATGAAGATTTGCCAATTCTATGTTGGGCCCTAACCCGTCCCTCATTATTTAAAATAATAATTGGCGGAGGCAGTGCCAGAACAAAAAAAAGTTTGCAAGTGAACGAATCAATTCCACCATCCGTGCCACGTGATGCAATGCATACTAGACGCGTTGCGGTCAATGGATATCGTCGTCACGACGATTTGTATGACATTGAGGGTACACTGATTGATACAAAGAGCCAGGGTTTTGAAAACATAGATCGTGGCCTTATGAAGCCTGTAGAGCCACATCCACGAGATGTGGATTACATTATTTGTGTCAGGTCAGAGACTCTGACGTGCTGTCGTCGTCGAAAATAAATGATTTGCTATCACGTTTGAAACTCTTACTCTTGCTGCCGATTAATTCTTTCGATGGGTACTGTATCATCTGTTAGCAGCGTATCAACAAAAACGATGTACTCAGTAGTATGAAGAAGATATTTGAAACACCGTTGTACCCTTATGAGCGACCGCTCGATCTTGATTCAAAAGATGACGCGAGACTCATATTAATTCTCGCAAATCACGTTGGAGATTCTGACGTACTATCTGAAGCACTCAGGGCTGCAGCACGGTGACATCGATATTTTCTTATTGAAGATATCCCGAATCGCTGCAAGAGTCGCTTAAGTTTTCATAAAGACCGATTGTTTTTTATCATGAAAGCCATAATGTCCTTTCCGTTGCTTCTGTTACTCCTCGTCACGCCTCTTTCGTGGTGTCAGACGGTTACGGGCTTTGGTAATTTATTTAAGAAGGATGGGCTGTGGTATGAAAGATTTGCTGATGCTCCGTTTAATGGAGAGGTAAAGGGGCAAGTGATAGGAAAAGTTATCAACGGTAAGAGGGAGGGTCCTTGGGTTTGGTATCACGGCGATGGACAATTGTATGCCAATGGTCAATTTGAGAATGAACAGGTGGTGGGTTATTGGGTTCATTATCATGAGAATGGCAATAAGTGGATGGATGGTCACTACAAGGACGGAGAGAAGGAAGGCACTTGGTATTATCGGTACGAGAATGGGAATATAAGTAGGACGGGAAGTTATAAGAATGGCGAGGAAGTGGGTGAATGGCTTTACTTTGATAAAGACGGCGTCCAACTACAAAACGAACCCTTGAGATGAGTCTAGGACGTTCTTCAATCGAACAACCTAAAACCATGATTGGCACATCAATAATTTTAATAAAAGAGACCAGCAAGTGAACGAATCAATTCCACCATCCGCGCCACGTGATGCAATGCATACTCGACGCGTTGAGGTCAATGGATATCGTCGTCACGACGATTTGTATGACATTGAGGGTACACTCATTGATGTGAAGAGCCAGGAATTTGAAAACATGGATCGTGGCCTCGTGAAGCCTGGCGAGCCTATCCACGAAATGTGGATCAGATTAACAGTCGATTTAGATCTCAACGTGAAGGATATCGAAGCACGAAATATTTGGGGACCTTATAACATTTGTAAAGACGTCGTTCCGAATTTTAAGCGGCTCATTGGCTTATCGATTGCACGGGGTTGGCGTAAAAAAGTGAATGAGCTTTTGGGTGGTACGGAAGGCTGTACCCATATGGTTGAGTTACTTGGACCCATTGCGACGACGGCGTTTCAAACGACATATCACGATCGTGTGGCTAGAGACCGTAATCTTGGCAAAGATGAGAAGCCTGCATTGATTGGTTCTTGTCACGCGTATGCGCCAACCAGCATCGTCGTCAAGAAACGACACCCAAAGTACTACACAGGAGAGTGAAAAGGGCTCGTAAGAGCCATAGTCGATTAGACGATTGTTCGCGTTGTGACAAAAAACGGCGTGATGCGTTTGCAACCATTGACCAATCTCCAGTACCTGGAATTACTGCAATATCAGCGCCAGTATTTTGATAGTA
>Ga0255764_10003037_pt1 | contig 13449 bp, 9 predicted proteins | sample 071ome_30_FD_179964 | JGI IMG/M metagenome (GOLD analysis project Ga0255764, IMG submission 179964) | Coastal salt marsh microbial communities from the Groves Creek Marsh, Skidaway Island, Georgia - 071406AT metaG (version 2) | ecosystem: Environmental > Aquatic > Marine > Intertidal zone > Salt... | reverse complement strand
CCTTCCTGGCGCCGGGTCTCCCCGGCGCAGAAAACGTGTTCAAGGTGATGCACGCGCGTGCGGTCGACAAGCTGCAGACGCTGTACGCGTCAAAGACGACGTCGTCGTAGTGGTGGTGGCGGCCCCCACGCCCGACAACTCGGACCCTCTCGGAGCCTAGCCGTCAGAAATTCGTTCACGTACTTGTTCTTATCCATCCATCCACCCATCCACCCATCCATCCATCAAATCTACCCTAATGAATCGCAGGACACAATTTGGCGACTCGGACGCGTCGGTCGGTCCGAAACACGGCTACTCGACGACCGACAGGGACACCTTGGCGACCTTCATGAGCGACTTGTCGTTGACGTTGACGGCGTTGCGCGCGCCGACGACGAATCCCAGCGCCCCGAGGGTCTCGCGCAAGTTACCTGCGATCGAGCGAGAAGGATGGGAGGACGCGTCGGTGAGTATGGGGGTCGGTCAGGTCCACCCAGACTGAGATATTCTCGTATAGGACGTACCAGAAGTGTCGCCAAAGACGCCGCCTTTCTTGCTCGAGTAGAGCACGCGGGCGTTGAGAGACAGGGAGAACGAGTTGGATTCCTTGTCGATCGAGAGCTTGTCCATCACCTGAGACACGACAGACTCCAGCGTGTCGGAGGCGCCGGCCGTCATGGGCACTGCCGGGGCACACGTCGTGCAATCTTCGTCCTTCTCGTAGCGGGACGCCAGCGTGTAGATGGAATCGGTGCCCACGTACATCAGCATATTGTCGAGGCCAGTGCTGCACATGGAGATGATCTTGAGGGTCTCGAGGGTGCACATGCCGGCGATGATGGCGTTGGTCGACGCGATGGCCGGGATGATGTTCTTGACGACCCCCTGCGTCAGCTGGTACGTGACGCCGTCGATACCATAACTGCCTGCCCGCTCCAACGCTTGTTCATACACCCAAGTGACGTGCTGTCATGTGTCATAGCGCGTTCGGTGGCGGAGCGGTGAGAGAGAGAGAGAGAGGCCTGGGTCGTGTATCGTCGAGTCAGCGAGTCGGCGGCTCGAGCGGGGACCCTCCATCACCCGCTTTATCTTCACCACCGTCCCACCCAGCCCCAGCAAACGGCTCACGGTTCATTCACTCTTTCCAAACACGTACCTGTGGGTTATCGCCGTCAAACTCGACCTCGGGAAACGCCGCGGGCCACAGGGCGATCTTTGCGTACTCGATGCAGTGCGGGGCCGACCGCGGCGTCTCGGCCAGCGTGCACAGGGGATACTTGGTCTGCGGCGGGAACAGCCACAACGTGCAATCAAAGCACGGCGTCACTCCCGGCAGCAGGACGCGCGCGTGGCCCTTGAACCCCTCGGTGCCGCCGTCGACCAGGGGCTTGATGGTCTCCACGAGGGGCTTGCCCTCTTCGTCATACTCGAGGAAAGAGCACGCCTGTTCGTCATTCGATGTCGCAGTCGATCGATGTCGATGTAAATCGTATGTGAGACGTGAGCGTCGGGCGTTCTCGTGGGGCGAGCGACGGGGTCTGGGCTGGGGTGACGCCCACCCGCGTTCACCCGTTTCGCAAAGACGACACGCACCACCGTGTTCATGTATCGCCTGGCCTCGAGCGAGTCGAGGCCGAGAACAATCACGTGGAACTGCTTGTAAAATTCGACGGGCTTCTCCTGGATCATGCACGTGTGTGCCGTCACCGCAACGCCCTCCACGCGCTCCATGACGCGCTGCGCCGCCACGGTGGCCTTGGCCTTGCCGACGTCTCCGGGACGGAACCTGCCAGGGAACGAAACGCCGTGAGCGGAAGGATGAATGATGACGACGAAAGTGCGTGCAGACGTGTGTGTGTGTGATCACTCGTCGCACCCCAGCAGCAGCGACGTACAGGAACTGTCGGTTCAGGTTGGACACGTCGATGGTATCCATGTCGATCACATCGATGTTCCCGAAGCCCGTGAGGGCCAGGTCCTTGAGCAGCTCGCACCCCAGGCCCCCAGCACCGACCACCAGGATCCGGCTGGCCGACTTCATGAAGTCGTATATCTCTGCCGCTGGCTCAAAGTCCCCGGGCACCAGGAACCCTGGCCGCTCCAGCAGATGGCTCAAGTTGTTCTTGTTGTACTTGTCCGGCTGTGTGCTGGTGCTCGCCATGTTGATGTTCACTGATCGAATTCGAAACGACGACGTTATTTCCTCCTCGCTCGCTCTGTACACGGCCTCCCGAAGACGACGGCGACCTTAAACCGTAAATCAGCTCCGCATCAATCCGAATCACGTAGGAAGGTCTACCGGCGGGTGTAGAAGAGGGCGTTGAGAATGCTCTCAATCTTTTTCGAGCTGGCCTTGGAACCCGTCGAGGCCTGGCTCGCCGGCGGCGGCTCGCTCCCGCCCCCGACGGCCCCCGGACCCTTGACCATCCCAGCGTAGAACCCGTGGCAGGTGCGGTGCCGGGGATCGGAAAAGACCCGCCCCTCGACGGCCACCCTGCGCGAGTGAGTGAGGGCGAGGGCGAGCGAGCGAGTGAGTGAGAGCTGGGAACAGCGCGTCTGCGCCTCGATCGAGGCCATCGATGACAATATCAATACCCACCTTCCCAGGCCGGGCACCTCGTTGAGCATCACCGACCAGACTTCCTGCACCGTGTTGGAACCCTTCTGCAGCCCGACGCACCGCGCCTGGAACTCGTCGAACGTCATCAGCCCGTTCCGCCGGGCCCACGTCGCCAGCGGACTGGCACCACCGGGGCCGCTGGCACCACTGGAGCCCTCCGTCATCATGTCCGTCATCATACGCTTGCGGATGGAGCGGGTCATGCGGGAGAGGAGGGCAAGCGTCCCGGCAAACGACTTGGGCCTGAGCACGTTGAAGTGGTCGATGATGCTCGTTTTGGCGCACGCGGTCCCCACCAGCTTGTAGTCTGTCGACGATGACAGGGACTCGACGTCGCCTTCGACCAGGTAGTAGAGGTTCCGGATGCCGCACTGCTGAAGCCGGTACTTTTGGCTGTGGTACCTGCTCCCGCCCCTGACGGACGAGATCAGATCCTCGATGCTCTTTCGTTCCAGCACGTAGTCGAGCACGTACTCCTCCTGGCCATTTCTGGCGATCCACAAGACGTCGCCGATGGCCAGGGTGCGGATCTCCGCGCCGGACAGCTTGTCGACGAAGGACCTGGCATACTGCTCCCTCGAGTCGATCAACATCACGACTTCCGCGGACGCCGTGGACGCATCGCAACCGTCAACGGTCCCTGTGCCGGTCCCTGTGCCGGCCCCCGTTGGCATGGCTCGCTCGCACACGACCGGCCGACCATCGTGCGGGGCTGTATCTCGCATCACGGACGCGCGGGTGTCGTCGACCAGGCACCCGTCAGCCACGCAGTCGTCGTTCGTGAGCTCGTTCAGCCGGCGGGCCACCGCCAGGCCCGCGTCCGTCAATGCGATCTTCTTCGGCACGCCCCACGCGCGCACCAGGTCGTTGTTCACGAGGGCCTTGAAGTTGGACCAGCCGTTGTAGTACGTCTTGCTCGCCTGCGCTCCGTACACCCGCGCGCTGCCACCGCCCATCGAGTTGATGGGATTACTGGACAGTCCGCTCGCCTCTGCAAGTTCCATCAGTTCTTTTTTCGTCAGGTGCTGGCGGTCCTCTTCTGGGTTCCTCCTCCCGGGGTCGTGCAGCTCCCGGTACAGGACGATCAGAAACGCGTAGTTGGCCGACCCGAGCCTCGGCACGTACTCCTTTTTCTTCTTCTGCATTTGCTTTTGCTTTTGGTTCTGCTGCTGGCTCGATGGCTGGCTTTGATCAGGGTCGTCGCGGTCGTCGCCGTCAATGTCGACCAAGTCGTCGCGGTCGTTCGCAAACAGGCCCACGGACATGACGATCTCGGCAATCTTGGGGCCCAACCCGTTGACGCGCAACATCGAGGCCGCGTCTTCCACGCTGGCCGGGTGCTTGATGAGGCTGTCCATCGCAATCTTCAGGTTCTTCCCAAAGTTGCTCGGCCGTTGCGACGCCGGCTCCTCCTCGCACGTCTTTTCCCCGACTCCTTCATCGTACCGCTTGCGGACCTCCCTGCGCGACGGGTTCGAAAGGCGACGAAACGCGGTGAGGGGCGGCCGGTGCGTGCGCGCGTGATCATTATCAGTTGTCCTCCGGTTGGTTGCGGTTTGAAAGGCGCTGCGATCTTCGGCGTCCAGTGCAACGCTGCCCGCCACCCTACATTCCGCGGACCATCACATACCGTAGGAACGCATATAGCAGCACGTTGGAGGGCACAGCGCAGGTCGGAAGGCTCGTCGGTGTCGTCTCGACCGATTTCCTCGCTGCGATCAATTCACGCTCGAAATCGCACGGCCGGGTCCGTTTTCGGGTCATGCCGAGTCCCACCTGTAGCCTGCAATATCTTAAAGCGTGCTGCAGGGATGTATGGATGCTGAGCGCAAACGAGACGATGTTTGTGGTGAGGTGGCAGTTTCGACAACACCGAGGCCGACGAGACAGACCGGACGACGGCTCACGAGTCGATACCAGAGTCGATACCAGAGTCGATATCCGTTCTCCGTTCTCTCCCTCTACTCTATGATGAAGAAATCCCCAGATCCGCTCAAGCCAGTGGATCCAGTGGAGCCAGCCGATCACGGCGTCCACGAGGCCGCGGATGTCACCGTCGAGGCGGCGGGCGAAGGCGCCCCCGAGGCCTGGTCGGCGATCGGCGACGACGAAGGAACCCCCGAAAGCATCGTAGTGGAAAGCGATGTGACGCCGCTTCCTGACGCCGTCGTCGTCGACAAAGTCCTCACCACGGCCGACGAGGGTCTCACCGCGGCCGACGAGGGCCTTCCCACCCAGGCCCCCGTCATGAAGTTCTGCGCAGCAAACGAAGCGGCGACAATAGATACCACCCCGGAACCGAAACGACGCATCGTCCCGCCGAGAAAGCCCGACCGGTTCGTCGTCTCGCGGACGATCTACGACTTCGGGTGGCCACCCAAGGAGGTCCAAATGAAGCACGCGGGCCCCAAGACGGATGCATCGAAGATTTCCAGGAAGAAAACGACTGGCAAAATCACCAAGAGCTTCGCTGCCGCCGCCGAGTCGTGCCCGTGCCCGTGCCCGCAGATGCACGGCAGCACGGGGGCCGGCGGCGACGTCGGGCCGGGGCTGCAGCCGTCCTCGTCCTTCGCCCCGTCGCCCTTCTCCCACGCGACGTCAGAGTATCTCAGGAACACGTTCGGAGGCCCGCAGTCGAAGCGGATCGAGAAGCTGCTGGTCAAGTACCTCGCGCTGGCGCCTTGAATCGGAATCGCACGGGGCCGTCGGACACCCAAGTGCTCTCTCATCCAGCTCCGAGATTTGCCCGCCGCTTGCGCCCCAATCACGTACCAATATGTATAGTTTAATCATTCGTGCATCCGGACGCGACACAGAGTGCTCCAGAATGACGAGTAACGCGAAAGCATTCCTCCTCGCTGCTGCCCTTGCCGCGTCGTGTTCGTCGGTCCACGGCCGTCCTCTGATCTCTGGTACGATTCAAATGACATATTACACTCGTGCTGATGACCTCCCTGGCGTGAACGCGCCGGATTGCGGGGTCCTGGGACATGTCCCGATTTGAGTCGGAATTTCCCGCTGGGCGATTGCTTGGGAGCGTCCCCGCTCCTCGCTGCCCCGCTCCGCTAGCCTCTCCGCTAGCCTTTCCTGCTCGCTACCCGGCTGACACACGCGACCACGATGCGAAACCACGATGCCAGGTCGCGATCTGCTCCAATGTCAGAGCGTTGCCGAGGTCGTGGCCAGGCCCGACACGACAATCTTCGCGCAGGCCCTGGAGATCTTGGGGCTGGGAAGCGTGCTTGCCTCGGCGGACGGGTCAACGGTGCTGGTTCCGACTGATCAAGCGCTGCTGCAGTACGTGAACGACGCCGGGCTGAGCATCGAAGAGCTCACCACGACTGACGTGGACGAGCTGCGCAGCCTCATCGCGAGCCACATCATCCTCAACGGGGCGTTCAAATTGGACGACTTTGTCATCGGCGAAGACTATGTGACGCTGAATGACAACAAAATCCTGACGCTCAAGTCGGCAATCGAGCCGATCGTCGTGCAGGCCAACCTGCCCGCCTGCTCGGGTGAGGTGCACATCGTGGACTACGTCGTGCGTCCGCAGACGCTGACCCAGGGCACCGGAAGTACTACGGTAAGTTACCAGTATAGCAGTATACCAGCACCATACTACTGCGTGGGCCGAGCCCGCGTGACGCTTTTCGGACACGCACTCACACCTGATGCTTTGTGCTCCCCGTTTCCAGGTCCCGGTTCCGCCTGTGATTTCGCCGCCGCCGCCGCCGCCGCCGCCGCCGGTCCTGTCGCCGGTCTCATCACCAGCCCTGGCGGTTGCCCCGGCGCTGCCGGAGAAGGCCCCAGCGCCAGAGCCGGTCCCGGCGCCAGAGCCGGTCCCGGCGCCAGAGCCGGCCTCGGCCCAGAAGCCCGTCCCATCGCCTCCTGCAGTCCCGTCTCCGGAGCCCGAGCAGGGGATGGCAACGGAAGCGGAAGTGCCACCGCCGCCGCCGGAAGGCGACCTTATCCCCCTCGCCCCCCCGCCCACGGCGCCCTCTCCTCCTCCTGCGGAAGCGCAGGGAGACGCCGGCGATCTGATCCCGCTGCAGCCGGTGGCCATCCCGGTGCCGGCACCGCAGCCGCAGTCGCAGCCGGCTCCCCAGCCGCCGTCGTGCTCCAAGTCGATTGCCGACGTCCTGTGGTCTGGAGAGCTGGCGAACACCGACCTCGTCGTCAATCTTGCCAGCAGCGTCGGTCTCAGCAATATGCTCGACGGGATCTACACGGACCAGCCGTTCACTGTCTTTGTGCCTTCCGACGCGGCCATTGCGAACTCGGGCATCGACTGGGCGGCCGTCAACGCCGACACGATCAAGCTGGTTCTGAACAACCACATCATCCCCGGTCAGAGCCTGCAGGTGCAGGACTTTGTCATCGGTGGCACGTATCCGACCCTGACGGACGGCAAGCTCCTGCAGCTCGACTCGCCGCTCTCGCCGGTCGTGGAGCAGACCGTCACGTCGTGCAACCTCGTGGTCCACAGGATCTCGACGGTGATCGTGCCGACCTACATCGGCCAGCTCCCGACTGTGTCCGCAGCGAGCGCGACGCAGGCCGCATCGACTGCATCGGCCGCGTCGTCGTCCAACGCAGCACAAGCGGCCAATAATCCGGCCTCGTCCGGATCATCCGTGGAGATTAAGGACATCACAGTCGGGGACAACTCGTTCAGCAGCGCCGGAGCGAGCTTCAACGGTGGATGGGGCTCGTGGTCCTTCTCGGGCACTCATCTCAACATCGGACGCTGATCCGGCTTCCGGTTCTCGGGCGCATCCGATCTTGACGCCAACCGCCCGACGACCAGAAACTACAACAGCAAGTGAACCGTTTCCTCCTTCTTTGTTAAATACCACACGCACGACTACATGAAGTCAAAGTCATCGTCGAGGTCGTCATCGTACACCACGTCATCAAGCCCCGCGCTCCCGCCCTTCGACTTCATGCCCGTGTTCAGCGTCGCCTTCTTAATCTGCTTCTTCCCCATCGTCGACACCGCCTTCTCCGCCTTCATCCGCTCCGACCGGATGCCCGCCACGCACGTCTCCAGGTCCTTCACGTCGGCCGCCGACATATCATGGAGCGCCACGTGCAACAGGCTCTTCATAGCCCCCTTGTACCCCTTGGCAGACGCATGACCCATCAAATACTTGGCCGCCACCAACTTACCAAACTCTTCGAACTCCTTGTTCGTTTTCGGAATGAACCCGTCGAGCTCCCGAGACGACCCAAACAGCTCCATCGTCGCCGCGTAGTCCGCCTCCTCCACCAGGCGCTGCTGGCGGAGCTTCTCAGCGATCGGATCGTCCAGCGGCTCGTCGTCGGCCCGCGGCTTCTGCACGCCCCGACTCTCGTCGTACTTGCTGACCACGACCTTTTTCTGCGAGTGCGTGAAGACGGTGTGCGAGTGTGTCGCGGGCGTGAGTCGTGGGTCGACCGAGCGATGCTACATGCAACACACAACACACATCAGACAGCAACGTACCTCCTGCTGCTCGGGGACGCTGTATTTCGGCCCATCTTCCTCCAGGTCCTCGTCTGCAAACTGATCCGCTGCCGGCCTCGCCACGACGGGAGCCGGCACGGCGATTGCCTCGTCGTCAGACCAGTCCTCCCACGAATCGCCCATCTCTTGCCGTGTATTCGAGTCGCTGTATGCAATGTTCGAGCAGTGTATCCTGCCGCTGGAGCCGACGTAGGAGGAGATCAAGGAAGAAGGGAAATTGAACAGCCCCCGTCGTCCTCATACTAGCCATCAAGTCGTTGTTGGGCCCAGCGAGACACGAACGAGGACGTCATGATGGCACGTACATCACACGCGGCGAAGGCGGACCTGCGGGATCATCGGACGGGCGGGCGGGTCCTTTACTCGCATCGGGCGCTCACGGTCGTCGCGGCCAGTGGCGGTCGGGCTCCCCACGACCGGCCCACGTCCAGTCCACCCAGTCGATCCCTTTCATCCTGTTCATCCCGTCGAGACCTCGTCGCCGGGACGCTGTCCGGCGCCGTCCTCCTGCTCGCCGACGGGAGCCGAGCCGAGCCGGTCGAGAGCGCGGTCGGCGGCGTCTCCGGCGGCGTGGCCACGAGCGCGGCCACGAGCGCGGCCACGAGCGCAGCCACGAGCGCGGCCACGAGCGCGGCCACGAGCGCGGCCACGAGCGCGGCCACGAGCGCAGCCGCCCCGGCGGCAAACGTCGTGCCGCTCAAGCCAAAGCTGTTCATCGCCCGCGATTTCCTGTTCGCGTATCCCCGGGGCTGGCGGGTTGTCGAGGACACGGAGAACACCGACTCGCGGTCCGACCGGCGTCGACAGAACACCGTCCGTGGCGAGGTGGTCTCTCCTGATGGCGTCACTGTCAGCGTCATTCAGCAGCAAGCTTCCAAGCTGAAGCAGTCTCTCACGACCATCACCGACCTCAAGCAGCTGGGGACGGCCCAAGAGGTGTCCAAGCTGGTGCTCCCGCCCGGAACGACCGTCTACAGCACGACGACCAGGTCGATCCCGGTGCCGCCGAAAGATACGGGAATCAGCGGCGTGGGTGTCATCGAGCGCGACCCCGTGACGATCTACCGGTACAGTGTGCGGTTAAGCAACGGGGTGCGGTCGGAGATTGCCGTCGGGATCCTGTTGGGGCGGGTGCTCATCCTCGGCGCTGGGTTCCAGGAGGGGATCGAAGGCGAGCAGCAGAACGGCCTCGTGTGCAAGGCAATCGCCGACTCGTTCAAGGTGCTCCCGAAGACCAGTTAGTGGGTTGATGTGTGGGAAGGACTTCATACTTAAAAAATGATAACCAGTACGACGACAGCATGAGCGAGATACCATTGCATCGCCTCCAGAGAGGTGTTGGTGCTGGTCTTTGAATTCAAATCCAGCGCAGATCATTCAACAGCTGAATGACCAGCTTTCGAGGCCGAGGCGGCCGTTTCGGGCGCCGGCGCGGGGGCGGGAGGTCATATTCACAGGGAACTCGCAAGCGGAAGAACGGCGACGGGGACGCACGCGCGGAAGCTCCCACAGGGCCAGGATCATCTGGACCGTCAGGTACGAGACAGCTTCGTTCACCCACACATCCACTCATCCACTCATCCACTCATCCACTCACTCATCCATCCACCCCTCCCTTCTTCACGTCAGGTTCCGCCCCTTCCTCCTCCTACACGGCCCTCTTTCCGCGCTACTTTGCGTCGCCCGTCGCGGCCGACGACAAACGGTGCGCGCTGATCGAGTCGCTCATCCAGTACCTGGGGTCGCCAGAGGCCCGGGACCTGGTTTTGGGGCTTCTGGGCGGCTCTACGATGACGATGCACTCGATATCAATCCCCGTCGATTGGAAGGATGTCAGCAGCTGCGTCGGCGTCTTCGAGGAGGCCATGCTCCACGCGCCCTCGCAAGCCCTGGCGTGCCTGGAGATTGCGCTGCACGACGTCCTCCGGCGGCAGAAGGCCCCCGCCCATGTCCCTCGTACGGATTGCATCGACGTGGTCCGTGTCAGGCTGCACAGCTACGGGAGCGTCTCCGACATGAACGTGTTTGAGGCGACGGTGGGCTCGATCAACGCCGACAAGGTGGGCAAGATCGTGACCATCCGGGGCACCGTCACGAAGGCGTCCCCTGTCAAGGCCATCTACACATCGATGAACTTTGTCTGCGCCAAATGCCAGAGCTCCGGCGTGGTGCGGTTCGAGGACGGGATCTACGCGCCGCCGATGGTGTGCCCGTCGGGCGCGTGCGCGGGACGGCACTTCAAAGCCGACCCAAAGGAGTCGCAGTGTCAGGACTGGCAGCAGATCCACATTCAGCCGTTTCAGACCGACAAGAAGTCCTACGAACTCGAAACGTCGGCGAGCCTCGTCCAGATCGAGCTCACGCACGACCTCGTCGAGTCGTGCGTGCCGGGCGACGTCGTGACGGCCACCGGCATCGTCAAGGTCTTGGACGCCGGCGACAAGCAGCAGCAACGGAACAGGCTCTTCCTGCCATATGTATCGGCCGTCTCGATCCGCAGGGCCGACCATCTGGCCGGCAGCGGAAGGGACAGCGACAAGATTGTCGCTGTGCCGAGGGGCGTGTCGTTCCTGCCGCCGGCCATGCCGGGGTTCACGGCCAGGGACATCTCGTTCGTTCAGAAGTACGTGGCCCGGTGTCGCGGAAGGAGCCTGGAAGTGCTCGTATCCAGCATCGCCCCGTCCATCTTCGGCATGAACACGATCAAGGCGGGGCTCGTCCTGTCCCTGTTTGGCGGCATCCACGGGTCGGGCGAGTCGGCGTCGACGGGGATGCCCGCGGCTGCGTCTCCTGCATCGAGCAAATTTCACGTCAGAGGAGACGTCCACTGTCTGCTGGTGGGAGACCCGGGGCTCGGCAAGAGCCGGCTCCTCAAGGCCATCGCCGTGGCCGCGCCGCGCGGCGTCTACGTCTGCGGGCCGTCCGCGTCCGCGGCCGGCCTCACGCTGAGCGTGAGCAAATCGGACGGAGAGTTCAGCCTCGAGGCTGGGGCCATCGTTGCGGCCGACCGCGGCATCTGCTGCGTCGATGAGTTCGACAAGCTGGCGTCGGAGCACACGTCGTTGCTCGGCGTCATGGAGCAGCAGGAGGTGACCATCGCCAAGGCCGGCCTCGTGGCGTCGCTGCCCGCCCGGACGACCATTGTGGCGGCTGCAAATCCCGTGGAAGGTCACTACAACAAGTCCCTGTCGCTGTCGCAGAACCTCAAGATGTCGCCGGCGTTGTTCTCGAGGTTCGACATGGTGTTCCTCATGCTGGACAAGCCCAGCAAGATGGCCGACAAGAAGCTCGCAAGTCACATCATCGGCGACAAAGAACTGGACGACGGCGATGGCGGCAACATGAATATGATGACCCAGGCGTTCATGACCCAGCACAACGTCCAGCAGACGTCGCTGCGGCGCCGGCTGGCCGACGCGTGCAAGCGTTGCCGCACGAATCCCAGCGAGGTGCTGCCGCCGCCGCTGATCAAAAAGCTGGTCGCATACGCACGGCAGTACGTCCACCCGAAACTGTCGGAAGAGGCCAAGGGGATCGTCAAGGACTTTTACCTGCAGCTCCGCCAGCGCGCGGCCGGCGACGCGTCGTCGCCCGCCGTCACGCACCGCCTGCTCGAGAGTCTGATTCGCATATCCGAGGCGAGGGCGCGCGTCGAGCTGCGAGAGATTGTCACCGGGGGAGACGCCCTGGACGCGATCGAGATCGTCAAGGAGACGGTCAACGGGTCGCTATGCGAGGGCCCCGACACGATCGTCTTCGACAGCGCCAAAACCAAGAAGGCCGCCGGCGGCCGGGGGCGCTTCAACCAAGAGCGCGACAGGTTCATGAGCGCGGTCCGCAGGCACTGTCAGAATCGCGGGACCAAGGAGATCATGATCCACGACCTCTTCACCATTGCCGACAACATCGAGTTGAACGTCGAGGATACCGTCGGCTTTGTCGACTTTCTGGTCGAGATGTGCTTCTTCCTCAGAAAGCCCAACGGTCTGTTCATTTTACTGTAAAGATGTACGACTTGCATGCTGCGAAGGCGAATCAGGTCGTCAGGGCCGCCACGATGGCCGCCTTGACGCCCTGCGACAGCTTGCGCGTCTCCCTGATCTCGCTCACGGCCTTTGGACAGAGCCGGGACACCTCGTCGGTGATCCGCTCGAGAGCACCGGCGACTTCATCCGGGGGCACAGTATCCAGCAGTCCCTGCTGCACTGCGAGCAGCTGGATCACCTGGTGCTCGAGGGGACAGACGGTGAACTCGCGCTGCGGGAGCGCCGCGGCGACGGCCTCGGCCCGCTTGAGGGCCTTTCGCGCCATCGGATCCGTCGAGGCGTTGGAAATGGCAAACCGCTGCGCGTCGTTGGCCTGCGCCAGCTCGAACCGCACCAGGCTCGCGAGGTCCGCGAGGGCCGGCGCGTAGGCGCGCGCCCCGATCCTGGACACGGACAGCCGCGCGTCCACCTTGGGCCCGCCCGTCGCGCCGTCGCGCGAGGGCTCCAACACGACCTGTCCATCCGCCATCGACATGAACTCCTCCACGACCTCGGTGTTCAAGTCCGTCTGGTCGACCGCCGCCTGCCTCGCCAGCGCCTTGAGCAGCTTGGCCTTCTGTGCGTCGCTCAGGTGCTTGTACTGGGCGACCTTGTCCGCCACCTGCGGCTTCCGCCCCTGCGCCGGCGACCCCGGCACCACGAACAGCCCCGTCATCGACCCGCCGCCCAGCCGCTTGTGCATCCTCGCACACCGCTGGATGAGCGAGCTGAAGAAGATCCGCCGCTGCGCCGCCTGCGCCGAAATCAGCATCCCCTCGTACTCCACCAGCTCCTCATCGTTGTCATCAACACCAACCGCGCTACTCCCAGCGTCCATCATGCGCTCCCAGAGCCCCACCATCGCCTCGACCGTATTATACACCACCAGCGAGTCCCCGCCCTCGTCCCGCACCCGCTCCGCAATACTCGCCGCATAACAAATAGCCGCATACTGCTCCCCTACCGAACACCCATCCGTAGCCGCCACCACCGTCGTGTACGCCATACACCCCGTCTGCTCCAGTTCCCGCACCGTCTCGTCCAACTGCTGCTCCGTGCACCCCACCGCCGCATACACACATCGCACCCCCGTCCCCTTCTGCCCCATCACCACCTGCACACATAACGGCGTCTTCCCCGACCCCTGCACCCCCGACACCTGCAACGCCTGCCCCTTCCCCAGCGGCGTCACAATATCAATCGCCTTGACCTGCGTAAACAACGACGAATCAATCGACTCCCGGTCCTCCATATTCGGCGGCGCACACAACAACGGCCGCTCCACCTCCCCCCCAGCACCCCCCTCCCCCCCA
>Ga0255764_10003014_pt1 | contig 13500 bp, 13 predicted proteins | sample 071ome_30_FD_179964 | JGI IMG/M metagenome (GOLD analysis project Ga0255764, IMG submission 179964) | Coastal salt marsh microbial communities from the Groves Creek Marsh, Skidaway Island, Georgia - 071406AT metaG (version 2) | ecosystem: Environmental > Aquatic > Marine > Intertidal zone >... | reverse complement strand
CATCGTCATATCAGCGCCCGTTCGAGGGACCACGAGAACCGTGTGGACATTCGGGCACTCTTCAACAGCTAGATCAACATTGTGCTTGAGTGGGATCGTCTTGCCCCCCCTGACGCCTTCGTCCGCAGTAATCACTGACTCGCAGTTGGCGTCCAAAATCCGGTCTCGCAGCGCTCCCGGAGAGAATCCTCCGAATACCACGCTGTGAATCGCGCCAATTCGAGCGCAAGCTAACATTGCGTAAGCCGCCTCAGGAATCATCGGCATGTAAATGCACACGCGATCGCCCTTCTTAACGCCTCGCGACTTTAAAATATTGGCCATGACGTTGACGCGGGTGCTGAGCTCGCTGTAAGTGATGGTCAACGAATCAGTAGGTTCGTCCCCTTCCCAGATAATCGCCGCTTGATCGGCGCGGTCCGGAAGGTGTCGGTCGATACAGTTGACTGTCACGTTCAACGAACCGTCGGCGAACCACTTGGCTTGTCCCTCCCTTAAGTTAGATTCAACAACCGATGAAAAAGGAGTAGACCAGGTGAGAGTTGAACGTGCTTGTTCTGCCCAGAACGATTCTGGATCAGCTATCGAAGCATCGTACATGGCTCGGTATTGAGCCTCTGTAAGGTGAGTATTGGCGGCTGCCTCCGCAAAGACGGGGTATAGCTTCTCCTCGGACATTGTCCGTGACTCCTTGTGATTTGCTTGAAGGTTGCCACAAGTTTGTGGGCCAGGAAACTGTAGTCATGCCGTGGCCGAGAATCTCGCCACGGCCAGCGGAATCGTTCAAGCACACTCGAATGACCATCGACCGTGATCGCAAGAGTTAAATCTAGTTCGGCCTACTCTGATGGGCTCTCAAATGGAGGTGAGGGCTTTCGTTGGCGTTTCTTCCTTCGCCGCGGCTGCTTGGGATGACGATCGAGTAGTTTCAACATGTCTCGCTGGACGTCGGGAGACTCGCCCTGTACGCGAGTCCACCAATCGGCGGGTTCGGTTAGTTTTGAGTCCTCTTTCTCTCGCAGTAGCAGGAAATCATAAGCGGCCCTAAAACGCTTGTGCTCGAGCAATCTTAGGGGGCGGCGCCCCACTTTGAATTCCAGCCGATCTTGAAGTTCCCATATTTCTTTCATGGGTTGAGTAAAGCGTTTTGGAATTGCAATCGCAGGTAACTGATCGAGCACCGTGATGTCAGATGCCGCTTGTGCGGCATCCAGCAGGCCAAGCCCCTGCTCTAAGGACTTCTGTTTTTGGGCTAAGAAGCCATCCCACAGCAGGGACGCTAGCAAGAAAGCTGGGGTGACCGACTTTCCTGATCGTATGCGCTCATCAGTCGATGCGAGTGCGTGTCTCTCGAACGCGGTCAGTTGATGGGTTTGATGCTTAAACGGAAACATAGGGTGGAGCAGATTGAGATCATTCAGCGCTTCAAATGTTGACTCTGATTGCCCCGCGAGTGACAGCTTAAGAAACTCTTCAAATAGTCGAGCTGGCGCGACCAGTTGTAGCAGTGCGGCATTTTTTTTGATCACTGTCTTAAGCGATGGGTCGATCTTAAAATCGAGCTTTGCCAAAAACCGAGCAGCGCGAATCATTCGGACAGGATCTTCTGTGAAACGAGTCAACGGGTCGCCAATGATGACTAACGCTCGCGCGCTCAGGTCTGTTAACCCCTGCGCTGTTGGGTCAAGCAGCTCCTGCTTCGTGGGGTCGTAATAGAGGGCATTGATGGTGAAGTCTCGGCGAAAAGCGTCTTCCTCGAAGGTTCCGAAGATGTTTTCGTTGTTGCCGTGCGCTGGTCTCTGTTCGGCGTGAGGTTGGCTGCCTCGGAACGTTGATACCTCAATGACCTCTCGACCTTTGCGGACGTGCACGAGCCTGAATCGACGACCAATCAGCCGCGAGCCCCGAAATTGCTCGTGCACTTCCTCTGGCGTTGCATTGGTTGCGACATCGAAGTCCTTGGGTTGATGGCCAAGGAGCAAATCTCTGACACAGCCACCCACCACATAAGCGGTAAAGCCTGCCTTTTGCAGCCCCTCTACAACGTATCTCGCTGCTGGGCTGATGTTCTTTGGTTCGATGGACAACAACTAATCTTTGGACGCCGCAATGAGTGAAGTTGAGGCCGAGTTTAGCAGATGAATCTAGCTGGCGGCCTCGGGCTTGGAGTCGCCTCATTAACTGCCTAGATTCTCGTCAGGTCGTTGGCAGCGCTACAGGCTGCGGCCCATGAGTTTAGGGACCTGGGCTGGCTGCCAAGCGGTGACTGCGCTCTTGAGGATCTTGCTCGTTTCTTTCGAATCAGGGCTTGATTGGCCAAGAAATCTTAAGGCTCTTTTCAAATTGTCAGCGGGTGTACTTACATCAACGGATTGAGCGCCAGTTTGCTTGCTCAGCTTCACCCCATCGCTCCCCAGGACGACAGGAAAATGCCAAAACGTAGGCGGAGTATGATGGAACGCTTGATAGAGCTCGAGTTGATAGGGTGTCGAGTCGATGAGGTCGGAGCCACGAACAACCTCAGTAACCCCTTGCTCGATGTCATCATAAACAACTGCCAACTGATAGGCGATGAGCTGGTCGCGTCTGCGGACGATAAAGTCGCCGAGGCTCTTGCCCATTTTCCATGATCGTTGCCCTAGATGAGCATCGGCATGGGTGATTTGGTCGCGTTGGATCCTGAATCTTAGTGCATAGCCCCCAAGCGCTGGATCCGATTCGATGCGAGACCTACAAAAACCGGGATAGTGGCGGGGTAAGCGTTTACGGGGGCAATCGCAGGGATAAACCAGTGATTGTTGCCGCAGTGCATCGAGCGCCGAGTGATAGTTCGCTATCCTTTCACTTTGATAGGTAACCGGGAGGTCGCTCTTTAAACCGTGGGCGCTTAGTTGTTCCAGAATGAGTTGTCTGGCACCCGGTTGCTCGCGTGGAGGATCCAGATCCTCCATTCTGACTAGCCACTGGCCTCCCTGAGATTTCACATTGAGGTAGCTGGCTAATGCCAACGTGAGCGAACCAAAGTGAAGGGGGCCCGTCGGAGAGGGAGCAAAGCGACCCACGAAATGGGGGGTCCGAGTATCCATGCCCCTTTGTGTGATCTACCCGTGCAATTGGCGTTCTTTTAGCTCAGCCAGCGTTTTACAGTCGATACACTCAGTGGCTGTGGGTCTCGCCTCCAGTCTTCGAATACCGATTTCGATGCCACACGTTTCACAAAATCCGTAGTCATCGTGATCGATAAGCTCAAGGGTTTTCTCGATTTTGCGAATGAGCTTTCGCTCCCTATCACGCGTGCGTAACTCTAGGCTGAACTCTTCTTCTTGGCTGGCGCGATCAGAGGGGTCGGGATAGTTCGCTGCTTCGTCTTTGAGATGGCTTACCGTTCGATCGACTTCTTCCATCAACTCGCGTCGCCACTCCATGAGGATCGCCCTGAAATGCGCGTGCTGATTTTCGCTCATGTACTCCTCGTTTCGCTTCGGCTGATAAGGAGTGAACGAGGTGCCTGTGATTCCACCTGATGAGAGCGTCGGGCTCAATGCACTGTCACGCTTGGCGCGGGGTTTTGAAGCAGCCGTCTTCTTGGCGGTTACTTTTTTTGCCGGTGCCTTTTTTGCGGGCGCTTTTGCGGTGGCCGTTTTTTTAGCGGTTACTTTTTTTGCCGGTGCTTTTTTCGCAGGCGCTTTTGCAGTGACTGCTTTTTTAGCGGCTACTTTTTTTGCCGGTGCTTTTTTAGCGGCTACTTTTTTTGCTGGCGCTTTTTTTGCCGGTGCTTTTTTTGCCGGTGCTTTTTTCGCAGACGCTTTAGCAGCGGCTGTTTTTGTCTTCTTAACAGATGCTTGTTTGTTAGAACGAGTTTTGGTCGTCACAGGCTTTTTTGCTCCCGTCGAGGCAGCGTTCTTTTTTGCTGCAGGTTTGGCCTTTGCTGATGTTTTTTTGGGGGCAGGCTGCTTCGACGCCCTAGCGGCGGATTGAGCCGAAGCCTTTGGTTTACCAGACTTTTTTGCCGCCATGATAGGTTCTCCTTCGAGCGGTTGAGTAGTGGTGTCCCAAAAATCAAGCGCCGAACATTAACAGAATGGAAGCATCTCGCCAAGCGCAATTTTTCGTACCACGCTGTGAGCATAGCAATCAAACATCCCGTGTTAGCATGGCCGCGGTAGAGATCCAGCGAGGCGAACAACTAGTGGAATATTCTGCACGAAGCCAGTCTGTGCAATCCTTTAAAGCGATGGAAATGATGGCAGCTGCCAGATTGCTTGAGGAGCAGGGTCGGTCGATTATCCACCTCGAAGTCGGGCAACCCGATTTTTTTGCCCCTCACGCTGTTAGCGATCGAGCTAAGTCGACTATTGAGTCAAATCTGACCGGATACAGTAACGCCGAGGGCCTTCCTGAATTGCGAGAGTCGATTGCCGCGTTTTACGGCAATCGGTTCGGTCTCGCGATCGATCCGAGGCGGGTCATTGTTACTGCCGGCGCGTCAGGTGCGCTCGCGTTGCTGTTGCCGTTGCTGACCGATCCGGGCCAAGGCTGGTTGTTGCCTGATCCCGGTTATCCTTCTTACCGTCATTTTGTCTCCGCTTTTGGGTGCGACGTGCAGACGCTCCCTGTGGACGCGGCGCATCACTTCCAGCCAACGCCCAGTCAAATCCAGGAGGCTTGGCGGTCGAATACCAAAGCCTGCTTGCTTGCGACGCCCTCAAACCCGGCGGGCACTTGCATACAATCCGATGTCTTTGGAGAGATCGCGGGGGTGGTGTCCGACAAGCGTGGGCACCTGATTGTCGATGAAATCTATCAGGGTGTGTCGCCAGAGGGAGAGCCACTACCCACAATGCTGTCGAAGACGGATGATGCCTTTATCGTGAATAGCTTTTCGAAGTATTTCGGAATGACCGGTTGGCGACTCGGCTGGCTCATCGTGCCCGATCAAGCGGTGGATCCATTGATTCGGATTGCACAGAATCTCTTCATTTGTCCTTCTGTGGTGGCGCAAGCGGCTGCGGTCGCCGCATTTCGTGAAGAGGCCATAGAAGAGGCCGACCGTAGATCACTCGATCTTGCTCAAAAGCGGCGATTGATGAGCGAGGGGCTGGAGGCGATAGGTTTTACGGTTCCCGCCAATCCCGACGGCGCTTTTTACCTCTTTGCGGAAGTTCCAGCCGGAGCACCCGAGGCAGAGACATTTTGTCATCAGGCGCTTCAGCAGGTTGGCGTTGCGATGACACCGGGTATTGATTTTGGTGACAATGGCACCGAGAGGTTTGTTCGGATTAGTTGTGCGCAGCCGACTTCAGTATTGCTCGATGCGCTCCAGAGGCTGCGTGGACTGGCCGCGTGAAGATATTACGAGGTGAATGGCAAGCAGGTACCTTGGTCCGGCGATATAAGCGATTTTTGGCGGATGTGCGGCTCAAAGCGTCGAACCAAGTGGTGACTGCCCACTGTCCAAATACTGGGGCCATGACCGGTTGCCTCGAATCGGGTGCGGATGTTTGGCTGTCACACTCGGATGATCCGTCAAGAAAAACCGCTTTCACCCTAGAGCTGACGCGAATAGACGGACATTACATAGGCTTAAACACGCACAATGCAAATCGCCTTATCGAAGAAGCCATTATGAAAGGCCGGCTAGGGCCTGCGCTGCATGATTTACATCCTGAACGAGAGGTTGCATTTGAGGGGGGGCGTCTTGATTTTCGATTAGGCAGCTATGATCAGGATCACTTTGTCGAGGTTAAAAGTGTGACTTGGATGGAGGGTAAGGGGATTGGCCGATTTCCCGACGCAAAATCGGACCGGGCGGTTAAGCACCTGGCTCACCTAGCTCATTTAGTAAAACAAGGAGCAAGCGGTACATTAGTGTTCTGCGTTCAACACTCGGGAATAAAATCAGTTGAACCTGCCCGTGATGTCGACCCGGTCTACGCTGAGGCTTTAGCGCAGGTCGTTTCAGAAGGCGTGGTCTGCAAAGCATTCAAGACACAGTTCCGACCCCCGCATGCGTTTGTGACCAAAGCGTTGCCCGTCCATATTCGATAGTGCAAAGGGGCCCACATCAAGATCATGCATTTAACAACGGGCATATTCGCTCTGATTCTGGTTGGGAGTCTGGTCCTGATGGTGGGCGCGGTACCACTCGACTGGACTCAATTGTTGGCTGGCGACTCCCAGGGCCAGACTATTTTGTGGCAATTGCGTTTGCCTCGAGTGCTGCTCGCTGGATTAGTGGGTGGTGGGCTAGCGCTGGCCGGCGCTTGCGTTCAAGGTCTTTTTCGCAACCCCTTAGCTGACCCGACGCTCATCGGTGTGGCTGGTGGTGCTGCCTTAGCAGCCGCCATCTGTATCGCAGTCGCGCCCCTGCTACTGGCAAACCCCTGGTGGATCGCGGGTGCGGCGTTTTTGGGGGGATTGACCGTCACCTTTTTGGTTTTAGCGATATCCGGGCGCGAAACGGCTCTGCACACGTTATTACTTGCAGGGCTCGCAGTTAACGCAGTGTCGCTCGCATTGGTGGGATTGATTGGGGTGTTGGTGGTAGATGAGTCTTTCCGGAGCATCGCTTTTTGGACACTAGGCAGCCTGAATCACGCCACTTGGCAGGAGGTGGTCGTTGCTTTGCTCATGTTGCCTCTCGCTTGGCGGTTGATCTATCGGGCTGAGGCTTTGAACGCTATGGTGCTATCCGAGCACGAATTTTCTTCGCTGGGTTACTCGTCACAATTGATCAGGAGAGAGGTCATTGTTCTCGTGGCTGCAATGACCGGCATCGCTGTGAGCCTGACAGGCGTGATCGCGTTTGTTGGCTTGATTGTTCCGCATATGGCTCGCATAGCCTTTGGAGCAATGCATCAAACGTTGTTGCCGCTGGCGTTTATCATGGGAGCAATGCTCATGATGTTAGCGGATGCTGCGAGTCGAACCTTATTTGCACCTATGGAGATTCCGATTGGCATCATTACCGCGCTGATTGGCGCGCCCGTTTTTATTGCACTGCTACGCAAACAGGTCGTTAGTGATGATTAGGGTCGAGGCGCTCACTTTAACAAGGGGAGAGCGCCAGATCCTCGGTCCTCTGTCTTTTGTCCTTGAGCAAGCATGCTGGCTCAGCGTAGTCGGCGCTAATGGTGCGGGTAAGTCGACGCTCTTGCGACTGATGGCCGGACTGGACGCTCCATCAGGTGGCGACGTTAAGTTGAGAGATCAGCCAGTGACTGGGATGGCCCCTTTAAATCGAGCCCAATACGTCGGCTATCTGGCTCAATCTTCCGCCACCTCTTTCCCCTTTACAGTTGAGGAGTACGTCTCCCTTGGCTTAGTGCCCCATGACGAAAAGACGTTTAATCACCGCAACGTGATGGATGCTGTCATCGAGTCGTTGACGCTCGGAGCCCTTCGAAAACGCAAGGTAATCGGCCTGTCGGGTGGCGAGTTTCAGCGGGTTCGGTTGGCGCGAGTCCTGGCCCAAGTTTGGTTCGAGCCTGATCAGCGCGTTTTAATACTCGATGAGCCGCTGACTTCTTTGGACTTGAAGATCCAGGATCAGGTCATTGGATTGTTGGAGCAGCTGGTTAAGGATGGGTTGACGCTGATCGATGCGACTCACCAGTTTGTGAGCATGCCGGTGCACGACCAGACTGTTCTGCTCCTTGGCGAGCGGGGCTCTCAAGTGGGGTTTGGTCGTCCCAGTGAGGTACTGACACCTTCAGCGCTGCGAACCGCCTTCTCGCTTGAATCGGACTCTCCTACTTTGCAGAGAGTGTTTGCAACGCGTCATGGCTGAGCCGAGCGCCATATTGCGAGACCACGGCGGCAGCCAATGGGTGCGATCGTGCAGTCGCCTCAGCGAGATCGCAACCGCTTGTCAAATAGTAGAGAACACCCCCTGCGAAAGTATCCCCAGCGCCCGTGGTATCAATGGGGCTGACGGACCTTGCTGGTATCAGTTTAGGCTCTCTTTGGCCCTCACTAACCAATGCTCCCTCCCCACCAAGGGTGATTGCGAAAGCGCTGGAGCTTGATGCGAGACGCGAAGCGGCTTCATCCCTGGTTGCTGTGTTTGTCCAGGCCATGGCCTCATCCTCATTGGCAAATATGAGGTCGACGCCCACGTCGAAGAGTCGTTCAAACTGGTCCCTGAACCCCTGCACCATGCCGATATCAGAAAGCGTGAGCGCAATCGGCACTCCGGCACTCTTAGCAATCGCTTGTGCGGCAAGCGCCGCCTCGAACCCTGTTTCTGAACTGACTAGATATCCCTCGATGTAGAGATACTTCGACTGGGTCAGGGCGGCCGCTTTGATCTCACTGGGCGAGTAGTTTTGGGTAATCCCAAGATGCGTAACGAGCGTTCGCTCACCATCTGGAGTGATCATGGAAATACATTCCCCGGTAACGCCTTCGGGGCAGTCGGTCTCATCGTAGTTACAACCTATCCCCTGGGTACTGAGGTCTCTCAAGAAAAAAGCACCGGTCGCATCTCCAGCAACCTTGCAGCTATAGAAGGCCTTTCCACCAAGTCCAGAAACGGTGGCAATGGTATTCGCCGCTGAGCCACCGCTTGCGAGCGCCTTTCTCTGAATTCCGTGCCGCTGCTCAATCAGATCGAGGAGGGCCGCTCGACTGGCTTCGTCAACAAGTGACATACCGCTCTTTGGAAATGTGGATTCCGCCAAAATAGCTTCAGTGACCAGGTATTCAGAATCAACCAAAGCGTTGCCTACGCCATAAACGTCATACATTAGTGTCTACTCCTAGCGCGTGAGGGTTTTTACCAGTCGGACTGGTCGCACGGGTGTTAGTGAGTGAGTTCGGCAAACGCTTCATCAGCGGCTTGCAGCGTGGTTTCAATATCTCGATCGTCATGTGCGGCTGAAACAAACCCGCTCTCGAACGGCGATGGAGCAAGGTAAATGCCTTTAGCAAGCATTGCCTTAAAGAACTGGGTAAACCGCTCAGCATCGCAGGCCATCACGGCATCGAAATTGGTGACGGGGTCTGCCTCGGAGAAGAAAAACCCAAACATCCCGCCCCTTGAAACGGTCGCAAGCGAGATACCATGTGATGCAGCTCGTGCCTTGAGCCCGTCAGCCAATTGACGGGTCGTTATCGATAAGCGATCAAAGAACCCTGGCTCGGAGAGGAGTGTGATGGTTGCAAGTCCTGATGCCATCGCAATTGGATTGCCTGAAAGCGTTCCAGCCTGGTAGACCGGGCCCATCGGAGCAATACAATTCATGATGTCGGCTCGACCACCAAAGGCGCCCACAGGAAGGCCTCCGCCGATGACTTTACCGAGGGTGGTGAGGTCTGGGGTGACACCGAAAACACTTTGGGCACCGCCGATCGCTACCCGAAATCCAGTCATCACCTCATCAAAAATGAGCACGCTCCCATGGTCGTTACAGACGGCTCGCAGCGCTTCAAGAAATCCCGGAAGTGGTTCCACCATTCCCATATTCCCGGCTATTGGCTCGACGATCACTGCTGCGACAGTGTCACCTTCTGCTTTAAAAAACGCCCTGAGGGTTTCCTCGTCATTAAAGGGGAGTGTCAAGGTTAACGCCGCTAATGCCTTTGGGACTCCGCCTGAATCTGGCTCACCCAGGGTCAATGCTCCGGAGCCCGCTTTGACCAGCAAAGAATCTGCATGACCGTGATAGCAGCCCTCAAACTTGACGATTCGGTCGCGACCCGTGTATCCGCGAGCCAGCCGAATGGCGCTCATCGTGGCCTCGGTCCCTGAGCTCACCATTCGTAGGCGTTCCATGCTGGGCACGAGCTCGCGAACTCTGATAGCCAGCTCGGTTTCGATTTCAGTAGGGGCACCAAACCCTAAGCCTTTTTTTGCGGCGTTGGTCACGCTGTCAATGACCGCCGGATGGGCATGGCCAGTGATCATCGGTCCCCAAGAGCCAATATAGTCAATGTATCGCTGTCCTTCGGCGTCATAGAGATAAGCGCCTTCGCCCCGCTCGAAAAAAACGGGTGCGCCACCCACGCGTTTGAACGCTCGAACAGGTGAGTTCACCCCTCCTGGCAGAATGTCACAGGCCTGTGAAAACAGAGTTTCCGAATTTTTAGTCATGGAGATACAACTTATATTGATTCGTTCATTGGTGTCTCTTAGCGCGACTGCCAAGAGTGGCTGTTGATGTCGCTGGCGAGCACGATTCCCGCTGGCGTGCGCACCCCTGCTGCGGAGGGTCTGTAAATAACGAGCAGTTCTACGTTTTTCTCAGCAATTATATCAAATGCCTCATCCAGCGTGGCTTGCCAGGGCACTTGGGCTGCGCTTAACAATCCCTCTAGTGGACCGGAAAAATCGATGATTGCTGATTGATCAGTACTGAGATGATCTCGGGCAGCAGACGCGGATATTAGTCGGTCGGATAAGTCCTCAGATTCTATGAGGAGCCAGTCGACTTCACGCTCCAATATTGACATTAAATCCTCACGAGCAATTAACTGAGGCACAGTATCGAAATTAGGATTCGATAACGTCTCTACACCAACTCTGCTGAGCGCCTGACGCATAGGCGTTGTCGAAATCTGAATCCCCTGGAGCTGAAGTTGTAGATTAAATAGTGACGGCATCTTCAGACCATGAACGGCGGTAATCGTCGCAATCACAATGCAAAGCATCGCGGGCAATATAATCTCGGAGTTTTGTGTCAACTCCATGATCGCCATTAGTGCGGCAAGCGGCGCATTCAACGTAGCGCCCATCATCGCGCCCATACCGAGCAAGGCGAAGAAAGCAGGGTCGGTATCGCTCAATCCAACTGACTGGCTCAGCTGCCAAAGAATTGACCCAGCGGTGGCGCCAATGAATAGGGTTGGGCCGATAACACCGATCGGCAGCCCGAAAGCGACAGCAACCAGCGTTGCAACTAATTTAGCAAACACAATCAGTGTCAACGCGAGAAGACCCAATTGGCCTGCCAAGGCAAAGTTCACTGTGTCGTAACCGACGCCTAAGATTTCTGGAATCCATAGCCCGATGATTGCTGTGGTCGCACCGGCCAAAGTGATTTTCACGACCATACCCTTCGGAGCATAGCGATGAACAAACCTAACACCATGAACCAATGCGGCAGCGAGGCAACCTAATAGTAATCCTGCGACGACTACGAATGGAATCTCTTGCCACTGGCTGAGGCCCACGCTGGGTACAGAGAACATGCTGGCGCTGCCGAGAAAGATCTGCACCACCAAGGTTCCTGTGACTGACGCCAAAATGACAGGCATGAAACCTGCGATGGTGTACTCCATCAGGATGACTTCCATTGCGAAAATAACGCCAGCAATTGGGGTGTTAAACGATGACCCGATTGCCGCTGCGGCGCCGCAGCCAACAAGCACTCGGATGGAATTATTGGGCAATTGAAGATGCTGACCGAGGAGGCTGCTGGCCGCAGCACCCAGATGAATAGCAGGTCCCTCGCGACCTCCTGTTTGACCCGATATGAGTGCGAGTGAGCCTGCAATGAACTGTACGATGAATCCCCGGTGTGTCATGTGGCCTTGATGTCGGTGGAGTCGCTCTAAAACATGTGCGACACCCACCCTTGCCTGACCCGAGTTGAAAAAAAATAGGTAAAAGGCGATACAAAGTGCCCCGGCGATGGGCGTTAAGGCTCTCTCCAAGAGTGACAGCATCTCGAAAGACTCTGGCCCTTCCGGGAGAACGAGAAAAAGCGTGAATTCGATTAACCCTCGAAATAACAGAATGACCAGCCCAGTGACGGTACCTGCGAGGATACCCAGCAGTGCAAATTGTGGGAGTGCATCGAGCGAGGTAAGGGAAGATCGAAAGGCGTGAACATCATAGAATGTTCGAAAGCGAGTGAGGAACGATCGCCACATATGCGAAGGCTAGCAAAAAGTTCGTTCCAGTCTAACTTAAAACCCGCCGGTGAACGCGGCGGGAGAACAATCGAGGTCTCGCACTGTTTCAAGCGGGTAATCATGCTCGCGTGCAACCAGCGGGCGAAAGGAAATCACTGTGCGGGCATGGTTTGAAAAGAAAACGGTAGTCACACACAGAAGACCAATTAATCGTTGGCTCGCAATGACTGCGGCATTGCTGCTGTTCGCCTGTTTATGTTGGGTGGGTTTCGAAGCAGGGATTAATCGAGCTAATCAGGCAGGAATCGACATGGCCTCCAGAATCGAAACGCTAAATGTTGAGGTCGAACATTTGTCGAATACCCTCGAGAGAACGCAGCAAGCCTTGGTCGCGTCTGAGCTGCAGAGGACAACGCTAAGAGAACAGCTCGAGGTGCTCGCGCCGCAGCTGACGGAATATCGAGCGACCATTCAAGTGCTCGAGGATCAGCAGCTATATTACGAGAACTTGCTGAGCACGTCGGAGGCGGGCTCCGAAGTCGTGGTAGAGTCTGCCGAAATGATTCAGGGACCCAATGGTGAGTGGCAATTTTGGGCTCTCATCACGCAATCATCGGTTCAAAAGCGATCAACAAAAGGCGTTATGCGATTAACGTATGAGTACGCCGAACAGGGTGTTGATTTGCTAAGCGGTCTCGAGGAAGTGGTGGACGAGGTGCCTTTTGAGTTTCTTTACTTCAAGCGGTTTGAGGGCAACGCGCCGCTGCCGCCAGGGGTTGCGGTTCGGTCGGCGACAATTAGTGTTGAAATCGATGGGAAGGTAGTGGCCAATCAGGCGTTTACTTCTTTGGGGGCTTGACCAGCTGATCGTAGTAGGGAGTAAAAACGGCTACGATAAGGTGAAGGCAGACGGTGTGTCTTTTGTGAAAAACGATCGTGACTCGGGTGAAACTCGAAAAGCATGATTGAAATCAGTGACTGATAACCCGTGGCAGGGTTGGTGGATAGACGTGAAGAGACCAGATTTAAAGGGAACGCGAGTTTCTCTTGTAGCAGAAAATCTCGAAATCGAAGGTCGGCTCCTGTTTTCTGGAGAGTTGATCGTTAATGGTGTGGTTCGGGGAGATCTGATTGGCAGAGACTTGCAGTCGAAAGTTCAAATCGGCCCTAGTGGCCAGGTGGTGGGAGATATCAAGGTTCCTACGGTCATGGTCAGTGGCCAAGTAGAGGGTGATGTCTACGCTAGTGCGCATATCTCTCTCCTTGCTTCTGCTAGGGTGAATGGAAATATCTATTATTCCTCGATGGAGATGGCGAAAGGCGGTCAATTCACGGGGAGCATTCGTCAGCTCGAGTCCGCGATGGTGGTTGAACAAGCGGAGGTTCGGATGGCGCAGAGAGCGGCTACGGTGACAAGCATTAAATCAACCTAAGTCTTGGAGAGCAGCGGATGCGTGCAGGCCGGCTTGGCTCGCTAAATTGACAGGCCTGCGATTTCGTTCAAAGGAGTGAAAGCTGTAATTGGTCGATGACCGTAAGTGGTGCTAGATGTATCAAAGGTTGAGCAAACGACAAGAGTAGAAGAATCGTTAAAGGCCTAGAAATAGGCAGCCCTGAGCCTTAGGTATAAACAGCCCTGAGCCT
>Ga0255764_10002962_pt1 | contig 13647 bp, 10 predicted proteins | sample 071ome_30_FD_179964 | JGI IMG/M metagenome (GOLD analysis project Ga0255764, IMG submission 179964) | Coastal salt marsh microbial communities from the Groves Creek Marsh, Skidaway Island, Georgia - 071406AT metaG (version 2) | ecosystem: Environmental > Aquatic > Marine > Intertidal zone >... | reverse complement strand
TCGTCTCGCGCCCCCGCGCGCGCGTCGCTCGCGCGTAAAAATCACATCTCCGTCGTCGTCGATCGCGGCGGCGCGTGCGGCGGCGCGACGGTGGTCGTCGTCGCGCGTCAAATCGATGGCGTCCTCGCGGGTGCCTCCTTGCATGATTCGATCGTCGTCGCGCGCGCGCGCGTCGCGCGAGGGAACGAAGCGCGCGACGCGCGCGGCGAATTCGTCGCGCGTCGCTCGCGCGCGATCGTCGACGCTCGACGACGTCGCTCGCGCGCGCGCGTCGACGAATGGTGTGTTATCGGGTCGTGAACCGTCGCGTGGGGGACTGGGGCAACGGCAATGGAACGTGCGAGGCGGGACCGGTGCGCGGGTGCGCGGACGGCGCCGCACACGTCGACGCGTCGACGGTGACGCGTCCGACGCGGGTGGGATCGACGCGCAGTCGCGTGCATCGTCGTGAGACGCCGATCGTCGAGGGGTCGAGCGCGAGAGACGCGCGAGGGTGGAGATGGGACGCGCCGCCGCCGCCGATGCGGCGGATTCGGTCGACGGCGTGAGCGAGCAGATGGCGCGGATGCTCGCGAGATTGGAGGAACAGAGGAAGTACGTCGTCGCTGGGGCTGAGTTTAACGCGAACGCCAAGGAGGTGGCGTACGGTGGAGCGTACGCGTCGATCGGGAAGGATTACGCGTTTAGCGTGGATTCGTTTCGAGAGACGTTCGCGTTGACGATGACGAGAAACGACGAGGAGGCGTGTGTGTTCGAGATGGAGGGGTGCTCGGCGGCGTTTGCGAACGCGTTTCGACGAATCATCATGGCGGAGGTGCCGACGATGGCGATCGAGAAGGTGTTCGTGGTGAATAACACGAGCGTCGTCGCCGACGAGGTTTTCGCGCATCGACTTGGTTTAGTGCCGATCAAGGCGGATCCGGCGCGATTCGAGTACCGCGGTGAGAACGAACCGGCGAACGAGAACAACACCATCATTTTGAAGATGCACGTGCGGTGTCACAAGGAGAGAAACGAGGACGGTTCGTTGGGAGAGTTGGTGAACCAAAAAGTGTACTCGAACGCGTTGACGTGGTGCCCGGACGGAAGCGAGCTTCCGGTGGAGAATGACGAAAAGTACTCGGATTTCAAGCGTTCGCAGAAAGAAATCTTCGGTGATGAAGAGCTCGGGTGCGTTCACGACGACATTCTCTTGGTCAAGCTCGCGCCGGGGCAAGAGGTGGAGCTTGAGTGTCACTGCGTCAAGGGCGTCGGCAAAGAGCACGCCAAGTGGTCGCCCGTGGGGACGTGTTGGTACCGAATGGTGCCGGAGATTACGATTTTAGAACCAATCACCGGCGCGCACGCGGACGAGTTTATGGAAAAGTGCGCGAATTTCAGCGACACGCACAAGTGTTACGCGTGCGAAGGCAAGGGCGATAAAAAAACCGTAAAGGTGGTCCACTCGCGAGGCTGCGACTTGTGCATCGAGCGCGTGCGCGAACTCACGGGCGAACCGGGTTGGGACGAAAAGATCGCCGTCCGCAAGCGCAAGGATCACTTCATTTTCACGATCGAGACGATCGGACAACTGTCGCCGGGCACTATTTTCAAGGAGGCTGTAAAAATTTTAGCGTCCAAGTGCCAGCGGGTCCTGAGCACTCTCTGAACGAAAGACGCATAGCTCTAGCTGTTTTCAATAAAAAGAAAATCTAATCGCACAAAAAAATTAAACCTCGATGATGCGAATGCCCGACCCATCGTCCCCGTCCCCGTCCTCGTCCCCGTCCTCGTCCTCGTCGTCGTAGTCCTCGTCGTCGTCGAAACTCTCCAACGCATCCTCGACGCCCTCGAGCATCTCGTCCCACACCGCGTCGTCGTCTCCCGCCCACTCCGCCATGTTGTCATCCTCCTCCACGTCCCCACGCTCGGCGATCACATCCTCCACCGCCATCAACACCTCTTTCCCATACTTTTTCGCCGTCTTACTCCTATTCTCCCGACGAATCTCATCCAAAAGCGCGTTTACTTTTTGTCCCCGCTCAAACGAGTCGTCGTACACGAATCGAATCTCAGGCGTCAACCGCAGGCTCATCCGTCGTCCAATCTTCCGTCGCACGTACTGCTCCATGCGTTTCAATCCCTTGATCGCGTTCTTCTTCCCTCGCTCGTCTCCCAGAATGCTCACGTACACCTTGACGACTTGTAAATCGTTGCTCACCTCCACCTCGGCGACAGTCGCCATGACGCTCAGAATGTTATCCACCCCCATGCGCTCCTCCGGCGAGATCATCGCGCGCAGATTCTTATCCGTCTGCATCATGTTTGAAATCTCCCGACGCATCTGTTGCTGCACCTTTTGCACGCGCCGCGGGTGCGCGCCGACGACGACGCGGTCGCCGCGTCGAGGTTTCGGTGTCCCGGCGGCGGCGCGCGCGAGCGCGGACGCGACGACCGCGCCCGTCCCCGCGCGACGCGACGCGACGGAACGCGGCGCGCGCGAAAGCGACGTCGCCGTCGACGCGAGACGCGCGCGGTCGGTCGACGCGACGAGGCGCGCCGGCGTCGAAAACATTGTTGATTCGGATGCGACCGAGAGTGCGGACGTCACTCGACGTCGACGCGACGCCATGTCGGTGGTCGGCGCGCGGCGAGGCGCGCTCGCGCGCGCGGCGTCGCGCGCGATCGCGCGCGTCGTGGACTCGGCGTCGGTGCGGTCGGTGCGCGCGGGCGACGCGACGGCGACGGCGACGATGACGACGACGACGGGTGGGATGGATTTGAACGCGACGACGATCGGGGCGTCGTGCGGGCGCGCGCGCGCGGCGGGGACGCGCGCGATGGCCACCAAGGCGACCAAGGCGACGACCGGGAAGGCGGCGAGCGCGAAGACGGCGAAGACGACGCGGGCGAGCGGCGCAAAGAAGACGAGCGCGAAGACGCCAAAGGCTGGGGCGGCGAGCGCGAAGACGAAGAAGAGCGCGAAGACACCGCCCGCGGGCGCGCTTCGAACGGTGCCGCACGCGAGCGCGGCCAAGTTTCCGTTGCATGAATCGGTGTTGAAGGACGCGCGCGGGTACAGGTTGCGGCAGTACAGGATGGTGGAGTCGCGGAGGTACGACGAGGCGGCGTTGGCGACGGCGGACGCCGGCGCGAGACGATCCGGGAAGATCACGCTGACCACGGCCAAGGCGATCGTGAAGAGCGTCCAGGACGGCGGGGCGCGATGGGGCGTGACGCAGACGGAGCTCGATACGATTCGGTTCGTGATGAACGGTGGAGGTGGTTCGTGCGCGTACAAGACGGAGCCGGCGGCGCGGAAATTTCTGGAAGAGTTCGTGACCAAGGCGGAGGGTCAGGCGGCGGCGGCGGCGCCGAGCGTGGCCAAGGCGAAGGCGAGAGTGGAAACGTTTACGCCTCCGCCGACGACGGCGAACAGAGTCATGCCGCACGCGGCAGCGGCAAAGTTTCCTCTACACGAATCCATCTTAAACGCGAACGTCTCGACGCAAGCGGCAAAAACGGTTCTGCGCGAGCCGTTGTCGACGCCGATAGCGAGTGCGTCCTCGTCGTCTCCTCCGCCGCCACCACTACCTAGCCAAGACGGCCAGGGGTCGAGCCGAACGACCATTTTGGCCGCGGTCGGCGCCGTCCTTGCGGCGCTCCTCGCGTACTCGATGGGTGGCGTCGACGAGGAGGACAGACCGCCGCCGCCGCAGCGCAAGAAATCTCCGCCGGCGAGAAAGGATGTCGAGGTTAAAATTGAAATCATCAAACAACCGGACGACGCGCCCGCGACGCAGACGGAGAAACCGGTGCAGAAGAAGGAAACACAGACTGAAAAGGTTGAAGCGAAGGAGGTCGCCGACGCATTCGGCGCGACTGCTGATTTTCTGTCAAAAATAGAGGTGCGTGATCGGCGCGCACATCGACTCGTCCACGTTCACGATAGGGGCCTATACTCATCTGTCGCAGCTTTCAATGCCGCGCCGGACCTTTCACGGGCCAACATTAAATGCTAGTTCGGCGCGCACGCATGCAAACCGCGCGTCGAGCGCCGCTGGAGTTCTAAGGATCGTGACTTCACCTCGTTTCGATTCTGTGAGCCAGCCGACATTCACGTTTTCTTCGACACTTGTACTAACCGTTTTTGTACCCAGCAGCCCGCGCCCGCAAAGGAAGAAACGAAAAAGGAACCGGAAGTGCTAGCGAAAGTGAACATTCCGAAACCTGAGCGTGCCGACGCGAGCATCATGGACGCGGGTAAAGATTTGAGCGCGGCGAGTCTGATCGAAGAAGCGATAAAAACTCTTGCCGATTCTCTATCGGATGAAGAAAAACAGACTTTGCAAAAGGGAATGAAGGTTCAGTCTGAATCCGACGTGCGCGTGTTCAAAGGAATGTCGTCCTCCATGCGACAAAACTTTGAAAATGTGGTCGCCACCGAACGAGCGGTCACCGACGAACTTGTTGCGGCGATCAATGTGCTCGAAACCCGCGCCGAGAACACGGCACGTGAACTTGAGCGCGAGAAGGAACGCGCCGTTGCCGAACAGAAACGCGCTCTCGAGGCTCAAGAGACAAAGTTGAAGGCAGAACACGCGGATTTTCTCGTCGCTGAACGCATCGAGCGCATCAGGGCGCTGGATAACGAACGTTTGCGTGTTGGAGCCCTCAGACAAGTACTGACGAAGCGTCGCCAAGCGCTTGAGCGAGCGCACGATGCGCAGAGGTTTGAGCTCGCCGTCATGGATCTCGGCACCCGACTTGAAACCGGCGAAGCGTTCAAGGAGGCCTTGGTGTTGTTGAAGTCGTGCTCAAAGACGGACCCGTTCATCGCCACCGTCATCGACGGCGTGGACGATCGCCTGGCGCAAAACGGGGTCAAGACGCGCCTGCAACTCGCGGAACAATTGATGGAAGTCCGAGAGACCACGCGGAAGTTGTTTCTAGTTCCGCAAGACGGCGGTGGCATGTTTGCGCATGGCCTGTCGTACGCGGCGTCGCTCCTCCGCGTCAAGGACACAACCGATGAAGGTGCGCAAGGCATCGAGGGTGCCATCGCCAAGGCAGATTCATACTTGGCGTCTGGCGAACTCATGCTCGCAGCGCAAGCACTCACAAACGCCGCCGAGGGTACGAAAGCCGCCAGTTCTGTGCACGAATGGGTGCAAAACGTTCGCGCGCGCGCCCAATTAGAACAGGCGCAAACCGCGTTAAGCGCTCACGCGCAGTGCAGAGCGTCGGCGCTTGTATAGAACCGCATTGTTAATTAATTTGCAAGCTTCGCGATTACAAACTTGTCACATGTTCGCGACACGAATAGTGTGCGACTACACACTCGCGCGCGCGACGAAACGCATCGATGCGCTATACACGAACTTTCCTCTTTGCGTGCGTTTTCGCACTCGTCACCATCTCAGCACTTGGGCGACCGCTCGAGCGAGATCTCGTCGAGACGTCCGTGACGCTCGAACGTGACTCAACCGGCATAAGCAGAGGGACCGCCATCTCAACGAGTACCACGTGGAACACGTTCTGCGAATTCATTCTGCCGTTCCTCCTCGAAAAAGGGTACGAACCGCCGGCGTACGTGTGTAATTGATTGAAGCTTGTAACACAGATTTTGCTCGCATTTTCAAAGTTCTATGTGCTCTACGTTCGTTCGAGTGGAATGAAGTTTGTCCAACGGCGCGTCAACAAGAGCCTTATCCGCCTCTTGTTTAGTCTTCTTGCTCTTGGCGTGCTTGCTGACCATGACGAGAACGTCCGCGAGCGTCGGCGCCGATTCGCCCGTGATGTACTCGCCGGCGGCGGTTCGAAGCGGGATGTACCTCGGATTTTCCTTCTTATTCGCCTTGTACAACAGAACGCAGGGCGTCGTGGCCATGTCCGCGTACGGCGGAGGCACTTCGTTCAGCTCCACGTTGAGCTGACCGACGAGCAGGTCCACGGAGTCTTCGAGCGCTTCCGCGATGAGCGCATGCGTTTGTTCGTACGCCGCGTGAAATTCGGCCGCTTTCGTCGGATACGAAAAATAAATCAAAGCGTCGATGTTACGCTGAAGTACGACGCGCTTATAAAAGTCCGACGCGACGATCTTCGCGACTTCACCCTTACGCGGCACTGGCGCCTGCGGTTCGCTCTTATACCTGTCATTCACGTTCAAATCGTCAGTCGCCGTTCACCGCCGCCGCGTGTCTCTCGCTCGCGCCGACCGAAGGCGTTCACTCTCACGCGCGCACACTCACATCGTCTTCGATTCCGGCGCTTGTTCCGCCGGATGGAAATCCGCTCTCTTCACTTTCGACGCCTCCGTCTCCAATAATTCCAACTCTGGCACTCTCCACGCCGCCACGTCGTCCTCGCACGCGCCTCGCATCGCCCCTCGCGATCCGCACAGCGCCTCGCCCATGTCTCGCTCATCCTCCCCTCGACGCATCGCCTCCCCCGCTTCGTAATACAGCGTCACCACCTCATCCTCGTGTTGCTCGATCAATCGTTCGCACGCCGTTCGAACCGTCTTATTGAGCGCCATCGAGCTCAGACGACACGCCGACGGGACGGCGTCTTCGATGACGCTCTCAAAGACGCCATACCGATGACTGAACGAACTCGTCTTCTTCTTCGCCTCCGCGGCGGTGATGTCCTGCAGCGCGAGCATGAGGTGTTCGTCGAAGTAGGCGAGGACGCGTTGGCACGCGACGCACTCGGGCGCGCGCGCGCGGTAGCGAGGGAGCGCGTCGGCGAGCCAAAGATCGTGCGCGTTGTTGGCTGACGCGGACGCATCGGCGCTCGTGGCGTCGCTCGCGCGCGCGACGGTGGTCATCGCAAAGACGATGAGCGCGAGTGATGCGATGCGCGCGCGCGCGGACGGGCGTACGGGCATGGTCGTGTCGTAGTCGCGCGCGGCTGTGTGCGGGGCGATTCGGGACGGAGCGCCGCGTCGGTTACGTCGTCGCGTGATATTAATAAATGTGGCGTCGTCGTGGGCGCGCCAACGTCATCAAGCGCGGCAGGCTTCAAAGTTACGCTGGAGTTCCTCGCGATCGAGATCTTTGCCGATGAAGACGAGCTTGGAGGAGCGGGTCTCGTCATCCTTCCACGCGCGGTCGGGCATGCCTTCGAAGAGCGCGTGCACGCCTTGAAAGACGTAGCGTTCGTCGCATCCCTTGATGGCGAGCACGCCCTTCATGCGGTACAAGTCTTCCCATCGATCGTTCAAGAGGAGTCCGAGCCAGTCGTTGACGAGATCGAGGTCGAGATCGCCGTCGAGAGAGAGCGAGACGCTTCCGACGGCGTCATCGTGGTGATGGTGCGAGTGCGAGTGACCGTGTTCGCCGCACACTTCGCACTCTTCGTCCGCACCGTGGGAGTGGGAGTGGGAGTGCGAATGGGAGTGCGAGTGCGAGTGCGCCTCATCGTGGGAGTGCCCGTGGTCGTCGCACTGATCGCACGATTCTTGTCCCTCGGCGTGCGAGTGCCCATGGTCGTGCGACTCCGTCTTCTTCGCGCTCTTCTCCTCGAGCACTTGATCTTGCACGCGCTCTAAATCGAAGCCACCGACGCCGAGCACGAAATCCAAGTCTACGTTCGCCATGGACGCGCGTCCAATCTTGGCCAAATCGTTGATGGTTCTCAGACGATACTCGAGCGCGTTCGCCTCCGCCTCCGTCACCAAATCAATCTTATTCAGCACGATTCGATCCGCGAACGCCACCTGTTCCAGAGACTCGTTCACCACCCCCTCCGGCTTCACTTCATCCAGGTGCATTTCCGCGTGTTTCGCGTCCACGAGCGTCACCACACCGTCCAACCGCAGAGAATCCAACAACGCCGGCTCCAAATAAAATGTCTGAATAATCGGCGCCGGATTAGCCAATCCCGTCGTCTCGATGAGAATGTGATCGAACATCCCCTTCTTCTCTCGCACCAATCGCGTCAGCATCTCCACCAGATCCGATCGAACCGTGCAACACAGACACCCATTATTCAACAACATGATGTCCTCGTCCCCCGTCTCGCGAAACGCGACGAGCTCGCCGTCGATGTCCACCTCCCCGAACTCGTTCTCGATCACCACGATGCGCTTCCCGTGCTCGGCGCGCAGGACGTGGTTCAACAGCGTCGTTTTCCCGCTTCCGAGAAACCCGGTGAGGATGGTGACCGGCACGCGCGTGTCCGCGGGGACATCTTTGCTCGACGACGCGAGGGTCGACCGGCGCGCCGTGGTCGACGACGCGCGACGACACGCGCGCGCGGCGTCGCGAGAGGCGAGAGAGAGACGCGCGGACGACGCGCGGGAGACACGCGAGAAGGCGCGCGTCGGTGTCGGCGCGGAAGACATGGCGCGGGGCGTGCGCGGCGTCGCGCAGTGCGGCGTGGGAAGGATTGGCTGGCGGAACAACTCGTCGCGCGACACGGCGACGAGCGCGAGCGCGAGGACTCGACGATGACGCGGTGAACGACAACGAAAGCGATGACGACGACGACGATGCGCGCGCGTTTACGTCCCGTCGAGGCCCCGCGCGGGGCGAAGAAGATTCCATTGGACCCGCTCGGGGCGCCTCGAGACGTTCGCAACGACGTCGCGTCTCTCGGGTACGCCGACGCCACCCTCCCCCCGCTCATCGTCACCGTCGCGCTCGTCACCGTCCCGGACGTCGCCGTGGAGCTTCGCACGGACGGTCGAGAGGTGTTCGTGCAGGACAAGTTCGGCGCGTTGCGCATGCTCAAGGCGCGCGCCAAGGCGTTTTTAAAGCGCGGCGAGGTGTTGTTCTTTTCGTGGAGTAAAGCGCGAGGGAAACGGTTCGGGTACGTGGTGGAGGTGGAGCGTGACGCAACCGAGACGGTGGCGGTGGCGCGAGATGGGGAGGCGGTGGAGGCGGAGGTGATCGATATCGCGAGCGAGGAGGAGGCGGAGGCGCGTGACGGCGGCGGCGGCGGCGCGGCGAGACGCGCGCGAGCGCGAGAGACCGGGACGACCGGGGCTGGGAGCGCGTTCGATGGTGGTGCGTCGAGGAAATCGTCGAGTGAGGGCGGGGACGAGGGCGTGGAGACGTTCGACGCGTCGAGAGGGTGGCGACGGCGGTCGACAGAGAGACCCGCGAGCGCGAAACCGTCCGCGGGCGCGAGCGCGGCGGCGTCGACGTCCGCGTCGGCGAGACGGGCGTCGAACGGGTCGAAGAGTTCACAGGAACACGCGCGTGGGCAGGAATATCGCGACGAGCGACAGCGGTACGCGCGCGATGATGGGAGACGAGAGCCCATTTGGGGAGGCGTGGGAAGCGAAGAGGCGCGGCAACAGGCGGACGCGGCGCGCATACCGCCGAATCCGCCGGAAGGGAGTCCCGATGATCCACCGGCGCTTCAGAACGCGCGAACGCGTCTGAAACAGGCGCACCATCAGTTGGTGGAAGCGCTAAACACGGAGGTGGCGATGCGACAGACGCTCGCGCAGTCGCAACTCGACGTCCAGCGAGCGTTTCGCTCCAACGCCGATCACTCGCTTCGGCAGTGGCAGAAGGAAAACTTGCAAGTCATCGCGGGTAAGTATCAACAGAGTCAATTTGCGGCGGCGGCGGCGCGAAGCGCGTATCAGCGCGCTTTGCACCTCTTCAACTCCACGAAGAATGGACAACACGCGGGCGGCCGCGCAGCGGGCAGCGCGGGGGCGAGTACAACAAGTAGCAAAGCAAACGAAAACGTTCATGAAGAGAACCCCGCGACAACCGCCGCGAAGGCACGATTCGCCACGGAATGCGCGGCGTGGGAAACGTTGCTCGAGGGGGACCCGGCGACGATGTCCCTGAAGGAGCTCAGAAAGTGCGCGACGGATATTGGCGTCAACACGACAACGCTCGTCGAACGCGACGATTACGTCAACGCGTTGTTGTCCAAGCGAAAATCCGACGAGACTGCGTTCAAAGCGCGCAAGCGCAAACACGAGCAGGAAGAGGCGGAGGCGGAGGCGAAACGACGCGCCAGGATATCGAGCGAGGCTGAGGAATCCGCCAAGCGCGAGGCGCTCGCACAAGTCAACATCTGGGCCACGCACGCCGATCTTCGACTCTTCCTCCATCGTTGCGGCATGAAGATCGATCAGCACGGACGATCGACCAAACGCCTCCTTCAGAAGAGTTATCGCCAGGCGATGTTGCGTTTCCACCCCGACCGCGCGAGACAAAAAACCATACAAGAGCAAGCGCTCGCGAGCGAAGTCACCAAATGGATCACGCACGCCTGGTGTTCCCTTCCACCGTAGTTTGACGACGCCCGCCCGCATTCTTCATTCATTTTCGACCCTCCATAGCCATGTAGCACGCACACGTAGCGAACGACGAACGAGCGACACCGAATCCCGCGCTCGCGAGCGTCCGCCGCCTTTGCCACCAGCCCCAAAGCGGTGCCAGTGCTCGACTCGTCCGCGCGACATGGTGCTCAAGCGAATCTTCTCCCGAGGCTCGCTCGACCGAGCGCCCGGTGAGCGTCGTGCCCGCAAGCGCAGACGCGCCGCGAGCGACGTTCGCGCCGAACATCGCAAGTTTGTCATCGTCACGACCGCCGCGCTGCCCTGGATGACGGGGACGAGCGTGAACCCGTTGCTCCGCGCGGCGTACCTCGCCGCGGGCGACGCCACGCGAGAGGTGACGCTCCTCGTCCCGTGGCTCGCAGCGAAGGATCAGTCCATCGTGTACCCGAAGAAGATGCGCTTCGAGACGCCCAAGGCGCAAGAGGAGTACATTTTAAAGTGGACGCGCGAACGCGTGGGCTTCGCGCCTCGAGTGAAGATTGCGTGGTATCCCGGAAGGTACGCCACGGATAAGGGGAGCATCATGCCTGTCGGGGACATCACGCTGAGCGTGCCCAAGGGGGATCGAGACGTGGCCATCTTGGAAGAGCCCGAGCACTTGTGTTGGTATCACCCTGGGGCGCGGTGGACGTCGAGATTTAAACACGTCGTCGGCATCATTCACACGAATTATTTGGAGTACGCGCGAAGAGAGGACGATGGGGAACGAAAAGAGCAGATATTGAGATGGATCAATCATCTGACGACGAGGTGTCACACGCATAAGGTGATTAAATTGTCAGACGCGGTGCAAGATTTCGCGCGGTCGATTACGCAAAACGTGCACGGCGTGTCGAAGGGGTTCATCGAGGCTGGCAAGGTGAAGGTGAAACAGATCAAGAAGGAAGGAAGCGGTGCGTTCAGTCGCGGGGCGTATTTCATCGGTAAGTGCGTGTGGGCGAAAGGATATTCAGAATTGATGCACGTTGTTGGCGATTTCAACGAAAAGTACGCGAGCGCGAAGGAAAAACTTGCCATGGATGTATACGGCGACGGCGACGATTTCGCCGAAGTGAAGGAAGCGTTCGAGAAGAAACGATTACCGTTAAAGCTTCTCGGTCGACTCGATCACGCCGATCCGAAAATCCTCGATTACAAAGTCTTCATCAACCCGTCGTTGTCCGACGTCGTCGCGACGACATCCGCCGAGGCGCTCGCCATGGGAAAGTTTGTCGTGTGCGCCAAGCACCCCAGCAACGCCTTCTTCGCGACGTTCACGAATTGTCGGACCTATAGCAACATGGATGAATTCGCCGCGTGCATACGAGAAGTCATGACGTCCACACCCAAGCCGATGACGGATGCCGAAATCCATCGACTCACGTGGGAAGCCGCCACGGAGCGATTGCTGGACGCGGCGGCGCCGTGCGAAGAGACCAAGTACGAGTTCAAGGCACATCTCGCCGACTGGTTCAGCGCTCGTTTTCACTACGCCATCACGAAGAGCGAAGCCATGCGATGCCTTATCGGCGGCGGGGCAGGGACGCTGAAACCGCCCGATGACCTCGCGAATTGGTCGCCGGATAACTGGGCCGGAGGACTCATGGATCGAAAGCCCGCGTGATAAAAAAATCTACAATGCGCTACGCTAGAGTTCTAAGGTTCGGTCGACGAATTCTTCGACCGGTGTGTGTGAGATGACTATGGTTGTGCGTCCTCGCGCCGCTTTTCGCAAAGCGTCGGTGACGATGGCCTCCGCTTCGGCGTCCAGCGCGCTCGTCGGTTCGTCGAGAAGGAGCACCTTCGGATCGGCGTACAACGCTCGCGCGATGGCAATGCGCTGCTTCTGACCCCCAGAAAGCAAAACCCCGCGCTCTCCAACGGCTGCGTCGTACCCGCCGAGATCGTTAACGATGACGTCGTGAATCAGCGCCGTCTTGGCGCACTCCACCGCCCGTCGACGATCGATGCCGTCACTCAGACGAGCGTACGCGATGTTCGATATGACGGTACCGTCGAAGAGCACGGGTTCTTGCCCCACGAGCGCGAAGAACTCGCGACGCAACCAATGTGGATTCAGCGTGGTGATGTCGTGTCCGTCGATTGAAATTTTGCCGCTGAAACCACTGTAAAAACGTTGTAAAAGACTGAACACTGTTGATTTACCAGCCCCGCTCCTTCCGATGATGCCCACGATTTCGCCCGGCTGCACCGTAAAGCTCACACCGGAGAGCACTCGCACATCCGATCGCGTCGCGTACGCGAACGAAACGTCTTCGAAGACGATTTCGCCGCGAACCTCCGCCGGCGACGGCGTCTGTCCGTGCGTCGTCTCCGCGTCGAGCGTGTCGTTGGATAAAATTTTGAAAATCTCCACCGCGGCGCCTCGCGCGGCGAAGAGGTTCGTGAACGAGCTCAACAGATTGCCAAAGTACTCCTGCAGAATGGCGCTGTACAGCATGCTCGCGATTAACTTTTCCGCGTGCATTTCGCCGTCCAACACGTACCCGCCGCCTCGGTACAGAATGCTCGCCGGGACGAGACACGCGGATATCAGCGAATACATAAACGTGTAATACACCCCAGACAATTTCGCCGCGCGATACGACTCGACGTACCACTCCTCGACGGCGCGTCCGAATCTGTTTCGCTCCAATCGCTCGTTCGCGAACGAGCGCACCGTTCTGATGTTTGCGAGCGTCTCCTGCACGATGGCGTTTGATTTCCCGAGCGTCTCCTGCACCTTGGCCGCGTTATGCGACAAAATCTGCCCGTAAAAGTAATTGACGACGCTCGAAATCGGCACGATTGTCAGGGCCAAAACGCCGAGCCTAAAGTCGACCCAAAACAACAGGTACAGTCCAATGCCGACGACGCGCACCACCGCCTCGACGCACGCACGAAACAACCACGATAAATTCGATCCCACCTGACTCGCATCGTTTGAAAGCGTCGACGCCGTCGCCCCCGAGCTCCGCGCGTCGAACCACGTCGTATTTTTGCGCAACGCCGACCAAAACGCTCGCTTGCGCAACCGTTTCACGATGGATGCCTGCGCCGCCGAAAACAAAAACACATTGAAAAAATCCATCCCCGCGTTCACACCGCCGGCGACGATGAACGCACACAGATTAAAATGAAAGCGCTCGCGATCGCCGTCCATGGCGCCGCCGATGGCGGCGGACATGAAGTGCGGCATCGAGACGCTAAAGGGCAGACGCGCGAGCAGCGATAGCGTGCCGAGAATCAACGGACGCGCGTCCCGTCGTGCCAGTCGAATCAATCGCGAAAAGCTCACGCCGTTCGGCGACGACGGCGACGGTGCGTCGTCGTCGTCGTCGTCGTCGTCATCCGTCCCGGACTCGCGCGCGAGGTGG
>Ga0255764_10002954_pt1 | contig 13660 bp, 9 predicted proteins | sample 071ome_30_FD_179964 | JGI IMG/M metagenome (GOLD analysis project Ga0255764, IMG submission 179964) | Coastal salt marsh microbial communities from the Groves Creek Marsh, Skidaway Island, Georgia - 071406AT metaG (version 2) | ecosystem: Environmental > Aquatic > Marine > Intertidal zone > Salt... | reverse complement strand
TTGGTCAAAAGCGGCGGGTGAAACCTATGGTCGTGGCCCATTAATGAATGCGCTACCGGCAATCAAGGTCTGTAATCTAACAATGCAGCTTGTGCTAGAGAATGCACAGATGGCTATTGGTGGTATCTGGCAAGCTGAAGATGATGGCGTAATTAATGTTGATACAATTGAGCTAATTCCCGGAACCATTGTCCCAAGAAGCCCGAATTCACGGGGCTTGGAAGCTATTACCTCTCCTGCAAAGTTCGATGTATCTCAGTTAATCATTCAGAATATGCAGGAAAATATTAAGCGAGCGTTGTACAACGTGGACTTAGGTAGGACAGATACTACACCGATGTCAGCAACAGAAGTCGCTGCACGTCAGGGAAATCTTGCGGAAATTATTGGATCGGCTTACGGCAGACTCCAAGCTGAGTTCGTCAATCCAGTAATTCGCCGCGTCATATCTATCTTGAAGAAGCAGGGCAAAATTGAAATACCTAAGATTGATGGACGCGAAGTTAAGATTGTTGCAAAGTCGCCGCTTGCTCGTGCGCAGCGCAATCAAGACATCATGCAGCTTACCAACTTTATTGGCCTTGTTACTCAGACTATGGGGCCTGAGGCTGCATCTCAATTTGTTGACGCAGGTGAAGCGGTTAAGCAATTGGCGCAATGGTATGAAGTGCCAAACAAAATCTTAATAGATGAAACTGCACGTCAACTTGCAGCTAAACAAGCGCAAGCTCAGCAAATGCAGCAAATGATGATGCAACAGCAGGGTCAACCGGCACAACCACTACCTGAAGGAATGTTACCTTGAAAAACATCGATGGCATTGCAAGGTCAGAAGATGCAGAAAAACAGATTAATGAGGCAATTGCTCTAGCTTTTAAAGGAAAGTCGGGAGAGTTTGCCTTAAAGTATCTGCGTTCAATTAGTATTGAGCGTGTTATGGGGCCAAGTTTTGACCCTAATTCTTTAGCTCATATTGAAGGTCAACGATATATTGTGGGCATTATTGAGCAACGTATTAAGCAAGCACAAAAAGGAGATCAGCCATGACTGAAATGACAACTGAATCTGCTCCAACTGAGGGACAGGTCACTGAAGAAGCTGCGGTAGAGGTAGCATCTCGCCCTGATTATTTGCCTGAAAAGTTTTGGAATGCCGAAGAAGGCGCACCAAACATTGAGGGCATGGCAAAGTCGTACAGCGAGCTAGAAAAAAAATTTAGCCAACGTGCGTCTAGCTTGAAAGAAGAATTGCAAGCCGAATTAATGTCTGAGCGCAAAGAAGGCGTACCGGAATCGCCCGAAGGCTATGAATTTACTGCACCTGAGATTCCCAATATGCCCGAGGGTTGGGATGTTCAGATGCAATCAGATGACCCAATGCTAAATTGGTGGCGTGAAACCGCACACCAACAAGGTATGAGCCAAGAGCAGTTCCAAGATGGTATTAACAAGTACTTTGATCTGCATTTTGGCAGCTTGCCTGACCGAGAAGGAGAGCTAAAAGCACTGGGCGACAACGCTCAAGACCGCATTGATCGTGTGGATATGTGGCTAAATAAGAATCTTGATGAGAATGAATACAACGCAATTGCAGATTTTGCTGTAACCGCTGACGCTATTCAAGTTTTGGAAAAAATTATTGGCATTGAGCAGTCTGAGCCTAGCCTATCAAGCTTTGAAGGCGAGCCGATGACTGGCAATGTGAATGAGGACAAGCTCCGTCAGATGATGGATGACCCTCGCTACTGGAAGCAGGGCGAGATCGATGATGCTTACCGCGCCGAGGTAACAAAAGCGTGGCAAAAGCATTATGGGTAAGTGAGTACTTGCTAACTTAGCAACCCTTGTATATGCTTCCCATAGCCCCGATGCGCTGATGCCTAGCCCCATGGGTAACTAGGCTGACTCGACAAAGGACAAGCTGATATTTAATTAAACTCTATTGGAGAACTGTTATGGCTAACACAATCGATACAGCCTTTGTTAAACAGTTTGAGAGCGAAGTACATCTAGCTTATCAGCGTAACGGTGCAAAGCTTCTCAACACTGTTCGTCGCAAGACAAACATTACAGGTGAATCTACCACCTTCCAAAAAATTGGTACTGGCACTGCAGGTACTAAGTCACGTAATGCACAAGTTCCATTGGCGAATCTTGAGCACACCAAAGTAGAGTGTTCACTCACTGATTACTACTTAGGTGAGTACATCGACAAGCTTGACGAGTTGAAGATTCAGCACGACGAGCGTGGCGCTGTATCTACTTCTTTGTCTAACGCATTGGGTCGTCAGTCTGATCAGCTCATCATTGATGCAGTTGACGGTTCTGGTAACGCAACCACTGGTACTGGCGCTCTTACTCAAGCTAAACTTGAAGAAATCTACGAAGCGTTTGGTAACAATGACGTTGCTGATGACGGTCAGCGTTACTTGTTGGTTTCACCTCAGGGTTGGACTGACTTGATGGGTATTACTGAGTTCTCAAGCCGTGACTACGTGCCTGAAGCTGAGTTGCCTTGGAAAGGCGCGGGCTTCTCTGCTAAGCGTTTCATGTCGTTCTTCGTCATGACTCACTCTGGCTTGTCTGCTACTGGTGCTGTTCGTAACTCTTTGGCTTATCACCGTTCAGCAGTAGGTGCTGCGTCTGGTGCTGAAGTATCTATGGACGTTACTTGGCAGGGTAAAGAGCAAGCTCACTTGATGGTAGCTTCTATGTCGCAAGGCGCAGTCTTGATTGACGACAATGGTTGTTACATCCTCAAGCACACTGAATCTTAAGGGGGTAACTCATGGCATATTCAGCTGACAACATGAAGCGTATGAACGTAGGCGACGAGTCTATGTACATCTACAAGTCATCCGATGCAATTGCTACTGTAGCTGCATCTGGTTACTTCAACAGCGCATACGCTGAATTAAAGAAAGGTGATGCAATCATTGTGATTGACTCATCAACTCCTACCATCGACATCTGTGTAGTGTCTAGCACCACTGGTGCTACCACTGTTACAGTAGTTAACGGTAGCTAATAGTCTGGGGGCTTCGGCCCCCATTCTTTAGGAATTATTATGGGCGCGACAACAAAGATAGCCGTTGCACAAAAAGCTTGTGCATTAATCGGTATGCAGCCAATTACTGCTTTTACTGACGATAGCTCAGAAGCTATTGTTCTTAATGCTATCTATGATGAAATTGTTGAGTCTGAATTAGCGGGTTATCCGTGGCGTTTTGCGATGGCACAACGCACGTTAAACCGTTTAGTAAGCGAACCTGCTTCACGTTGGGACGCTGCTTATCAAATACCATCTGATATTTTGATGGTAAGGGCTGTGACTGTAAGTGATAGTCCAATTCAATTTGACCGATATGATGACAACATTTACTGCGATGCAGGGGTAAATGAGACTGTTGTTTTAGATGGAACATATCGAGTTCTTGAAACTGATTGGCCTGCATTTTTCCGGCTTGGGATTGAGTATCGATTAGCTGCTGCATTAGCTAGCGGCGTATCTATGCAAGCGGATATGGCACAGCTTTTTGATGAAAAGGCTGAGTTACAAATTCGTAAAGCAAAACAGATTGATGCATCATCTCAAACAACCAGAAAGGTAAACCTAAATCGTTTAGTTAACGCGAGAATGTAAGCCATGAGAAAGGTCAGAACGCTCCAGACTAACTTTGCGTCTGGTCAACTAGACCCATTAATGGCGGCACGTAGCGATACAAAGTCCTACGTTAATGGCGCGGAAACTCTCACCAATGTAATGAATCTTGTTCAAGGTGGCGTTAAGCGTCGCATGGGCATGAAAAATTTAGGTTTGGCTTATGATCACAAAGCTGCATCTAGGTTAATTCCTTTTGTTTTTAATGATGAACAGCAATATCTAATATCTACTCGATACGACAACAATAGCTCATCTGGTGCAGTAATAATTCAAGACCCAGATACAGGAAATATAGTAGATACAATACTTGGTTTCCCATGGACTGCAGACTCACACGAGTTTTTAACGTATACCCAACGTAACGATGTATTAATTTTGGCGCATGAAGATATGCCGCCACAAGTTATCACTCGTACTGGCGCTTCATCATTTACTCGTTCTGATTTTGCATTTGATGAAGATTTGTCAGGTGGTAAACGCTACTCACCGTTTTACGCATTTCAAGCAAGCACAGTAACTATTACTCCTTCAGCACGTACTGGCACAGGTATTACGCTAACTACTTCTGCTGATCACTGGACATCTGATCATGTCGGCTCTCGTGTTTCTATTCACGGTCAACAGTGTTCTATTACTAGCTATACGTCAGCTACGGTTGTTACCGCAGACGTAGAAGAAGATTTGTTTATGGATCAGGATATAACGGTTACTGATTCAAGCGAATATATTATTGGCGAAGTTGTTACGCAAACTGATACAGAAGCACAAGGCGAAATTGTTGATTTACCTAATGCAACAACTATACGTGTTGCAAATTTAAAAAAAGTAAAGTTTATTCATCAATCAACTGGCGAAGCGACTGTTGGTGGTTTATCTGGTGCAGCGCAAAAAGCATCTGCTGTTGTTGATGTAACAACACCATTAGCGACACGTGATTGGAAAGAAGAAGCTTTTAGTGCAGCCCGAGGTTATCCTCGTAGCGTAGTGTTTCATGGTCAGCGACTTTGGTTTGGTGGGTCGCGTGATTTACCATCGCATTTGTTTAGCTCTAAAATATCTGCATTCTTTAATTTTGATACGGGTACTGCATTAGATGATGAATCTATACAGGCTCCAATTACTTCTAACCAAGTAAACACAATTAAGCATTTAGTATCTGCCGGACACTTGCAAGTATTTACAGATCAAGCGGAATTCTACTGTCCGGAAACTCAAGACAGTCCACTTACTCCTACAACATTTAATGTACGCAGACAATCATCATACGGTTGTGCTGATGTAATGCCATTAGCGTTTGACCGCGCAACATTGTTTGTACAAAACACAGGTAAGGTTGTTCGTGAATTTAAATGGGAAGAAATTGAAGGTGGTTACACGCCTAACGCAATATCACTTATCGCTAGCAATCTCTTGGATTCTGGTGGGATTGTGGATTCTGCTGTCATATATGGTTTAGATAATAGGCCAGAGCAGTATGCTTTTTTCTTAAACGCTGACGGCACTTTAGCTGTATATCATGCAGCTCGTAATGAACAAATTAGTGCTTGGTCTAAATGGGAAACAAATGGAAAGATACTTAGTATCTGTACTTTAAATGGAAAACTATATGCAGCAGTAGATCGACCCAATAGTGACTCAAGTAAATCTTTAGAAGTGTTTGATGAAAACGTCACTTTAGATTGTTCTCATACAAGAGAATATACAACCGCTACAAATTCTTTTTTCTTTAATCCAAATATTTTAGAGGATGAAACAGTAAGCATAGTTGCTGATTATGGTCATTCAAGTGACGATGACTATGTGCAAAATGCTTTCTATCTTGGTGATGATGTAGTAACAAGTGGAACAATTAATTTGCCAAATGATTATTTAGCTAACAGAGTAACTGTTGGTTATAACTTTGATTCTGTTATTAAAACTATGCCAATTGATTATGGCGCAGCAGATGGTCAAATTTTAGGCATTCCTAAGAAAATAAGTTGCGTAGATGTTTTACTAAACTCAACATTAGCTGCAACAGTACAAGGTAAAAATTTAATTTTGCGTGATGCAACAGATGACTTTTCTTTACCCGCAACACCTAAAACAGGTAGAGAGCGTTTCTACTTATTGGGTTGGGATAAACTAGGACAAGTCGAAATAAAATCCACATCGCCTTTAGACTTTACGCTATTAGGTTTGTTGCTTGAGGTATCTTACTAATGACTCCTTTAGTTAAAGCTGCAATTGTTGCCGGTTCTGCTGTATCTGCATACTCAGCTATACAGCAAGGCAAGTATGCTAAAGCAGCCGCTCAACAAGAAGCTGATCAGTATGAGCAAGAAAAACGATTAGCTAAGTTAAAAGCAATCGAAGATGCAAATGATCGTAATCAAGAAATGATTATTGCTGAAGCATCTAACAAGGCTTTATGGGCAGCAAAAACCGGCACTGATCCTAGTGAGTCAGCATCTTTCTTGGCGTTACGTGATGTTAATGAAGAAATGGCTAGAAAAGATTTAGGCGCTATTCGATTAATGGGTGCAGCAGCTTCTCGTAAATATGATTTGGCTGCATGGAATAGTAGACTTGAAGCTAAATCATCAATGAGATCAGCTTACGGTAAAGCAGCAACATCATTATTGTCTGGTTATGCAAAGGCAAACGTATAAGGAATCGTAATGGCTAAGTTGATACGTCAAAAAAAACGAGCAGAATTAGGCGGTGTTGGCGTTGTACGCATGACAGGACTGCGAGCAGCAGGGCAATCTTGGGGTGAAACATCACGAGCTGCTGAAGCATTTACTGACATTATGTCGGACGATCTTAAACGTCGCCGCATTCAACAAGGTCAGGAAGAATTTGCAGCTAAGCGATTTGATCCTGAATATGCGTTTACTGCGTCTGTTGCTAACAACATGGAAGATGTTGATCTTGATGCTACAGGTCAGCCAAAGAAACGCATTGGCGAAGCTATTAAAGGTCAAGTTGTTTTACAGGAAGGTCAGTTAGGTGGTTTATTAACTAACTCATATCACGAGGCTTGGAATCGTGATGCTATGAATGCTAACACTAATACTGCATTTTTGCAGATGGAAGCAGCATTAAAAACAAAATACGAAGAAGTTAAGAATCTTGGTGACTACACGACATTTAAAAAATGGTCTGATGAATACATCAAGAACACTATAGAAACCGTACACCCTCGATCACGAGCTGCGGTATCAAATCAAATAGCGGCTACTCAATCTAAGAATTACTTTAACTTGATGGAAACTGCGCGTAATAACTCGCGTAAATCTGCACTAGACTCTCATGCAGATGTTTCTAACATTATGCGTAACAACCTTGAACAAGCCATTATTAGTCATGGTATTGATGATCAAGGTACTCAAGATTACTTTATGGCTGCGGCTTTGCATGAGCTTAATTTGCCTAATTTGCAAGCTATGACTCCTGATCAAGTTGCTAAGCGCATTAATGATCAAAACGTGCGTGTAGTGCATGGCCAAGTTATTAACATGATTAACAATTTGTCTGCTGATGGTCAGTATTCAGAAGCAGATATGCTTAAAGTTGATGACTATTTGCGTACTTTAACTCAAGGTACTGGCAAAGTTAAAGTCATGGGCTATGACCCTGTTACTAATCAAGTTGGATTACGTGAAGTTTCTTTTGTAGAAGCATTGCCAAATGAAGAATCTCGCAATGCAATTGCTACTAGCCTTAAAGGAATTATTCGTGATCAAAAAGCGGTGTCTGTACAGCAGTCAAAGTTGCGTACAGATATTTTAACTAGTCAAATTAATCTTAATTTATCTGCAATTTTAAGTGATCGTGTGTCTGGTAATGCACAAGGTATTGCAGACAAGATGCGTGAGTTTGAATCTATTCGTGAGCGCATTGGCAATATGCCTAGCGAAGAACAATCAGATTTAGCTCTTAAGCTTGCTAATGCTCAAGTTGCAGCATTAGGAAAAATGCGTAGCACCGCTAAAGAAGAAATAATTGGCGACACATTGGTGCCAATGGTGCATGAGATTCAAAAATCACTTCTTGGATCATTGCCAGAAGGCTTACTAAATCAAGCTAATAATGCTCGTGTTGGTATGGCTGATGCTCAGGCAATTATTAGTAATCCAAATTTAGCACCTAATGCAAAACTATCTGCCCTTAAAACTCAGCTTGAAACATTAAATCAATTAGCATCTGCGCATAAAGCAGCGCAAAAGAAAATGGAGCCTATTGTTCAGCGTGTTGCTTCTGGCGACCAATATGTTCCTCACAACAAAAGTGATTCAGAAACTATTGATTCAATGATTAGGAAACAAGCTACCGCATCTGGTGGCGTTAATAGTCCTGCTGAATTTAGTTATATTAATCAAGCTGAAGATGGCACATACGATTGGGTAACGGCTTCAAACATGGCTAAGCCATTTGCTAATACAGGTACGTTGCCTTCTGGTCTGGTTGATCAAATGCGTGGTTTTATTAACTCAAATGAGCCAGACAAAATCATGGCTTCTTGGCGTATTTTTAATTCGCTTAAAAACACTACTGCTATTAAACAAGGCGATTTAGATAAAGCATTAGGTGAAAATTTTGCTAATGCGTTTAATTATCTTGAAAGCCAATACACTATTGCCGGTGCGTTTCCTAACAATCAAGAAATTTTTGATGACATGAATCGTTTGCTACAAGGCAAACCAATTGAGTCATTAGAAAAAATAGAGCGCAATACAGTTAAAGATTTAATCAATGACAACCTAACTAGTATTTTTGGTGACGATCCAAGTATTCCACTTGAAATGCGTGATGAAATTTTGTTTGCTGTTGAGTCGCAACTTAATGGCAAGCGCGACGTTAACGCAACTTTTGACAAAGTTTGGGATAAATTTACTGAAACCGGAAAAGCTCGTTGGGGTATTTCTGATTACGGAGTTAAAGATCGTTGGGTTAAACATCCAATTGACGCAGCCTACCCAGAACTAGTGATTGATAGTCCTACGGGTAAAGATTACGACTTTTTTAATAATCGTTTGCGAGCAAACATTGTTGCTAACTCTGGTGGCACATTTATGGTTGGCGAAACAATGGTCAATATGGATGACGTACATTTGCCAAATGAAAGCCAAGAATTTGGTGTAGATAAATATCAGATGAAGTTTATGTACCACCGCAAAGATTCTGAAGGCAAACCAGTATTCCGAGCTGTTGTTAAATCTTACGACCCTCGTGATCCTGAGATTCCTATTTACACTTCGGTTACAGATTCTCGTGGTAGAATTTTAGAAGTTGATTTGCGTAATGACGTACAGATTGAAACAGATCGTAAGTCTGCCCTTACTACAGTTGATCAACAGATTGCATCTATTGAATCTAAAATTAAAGAAGATGAATTAAGAATTGCTTTTGCTGACGAGTACGGTACTAGCGAAAGCGAAGATGTTGTTCTTGAATCTAATAAACGCATTGAAGAATACAACGCCGATATTCGTGCCTTGCAGCGCATTAAGATTAGATTACGTAGATTTGAATATCGCACTGGTGAATCAACATTTAATACTGAGCAATACAAAAACTACACTGGTGAAAATCTCACAGATTTGATGCGTAAAATTGCCATTATGTCTGATGAAGAATATGAAGAATATCGTATGTCAGGTGAAGGAAGCGTAGAGTAATGTTAGACCCTATCTCAGCACCACGAGGTTATACACTAGCTGATCAGCCTGATCAGGTACAACCGGCTACTAGCGAATATACAGCTATAGATAATCTGTATCGTTCGTTTATGCACGATACGTGGTTGGGTGAGTCAATTATTGCCGGACGTGCCTATCAAGAAACAATTGATGAAATGGGCGCATTTAAACCTGATCCTAGCTACTATCCATTGCTTGATGAAGATAATCGTGGATATGAGCAATACACTTTAGAGTCACGATCACCTCAAGAGTCTATGTATATACGCAAGCGTGTAGACATTAATAACTCTGGTAAGCGTGAACTAGAAGCAGGTGGCGCAGGTGTTACTCGTTTCTTATCTCAGTTTGCTGACCCTGTAACGTATGCACCTATTCCGTTTACTAGCGGATTAAAGTTTGTTCAAGCTGCTAGAAAATCTGTACTTCCTGCCGCTGCTGCTATCTCTGCATCTGAATTAATGCGAGCTGAGTTTGACCCAACAGTTACAGGAGAAGAACTTGCATTCTCAATTGCTACTGGGACTATATTAAGTAGCGCATTAGTTGGCGGCATTAGTCATTTTACTCGTGGTGGACGTAGAGCTGATGCTGACTTTAATGAGATTGTTAACCGTTCAGAAAGCGTTAATAGCCGCAAGACCATTGAAGAATATAGCAATGATCTGTATCCCGATTTAAATGTTAAAGTTAACTTTGGCCCTATTAACGAAACAGTACGCAAGCCTTTTCCTGATGGCACATTCCCGTCTGGTTTTAATCGTAGATACAATGATGGCAGAAATGAAATCTTCATTGATCGTGAAAGATTAGATAAAGATTTTGAGCGCAAAGCTTGGTTGAATCCTCGTAAGCTAGCTGATGATTCTATTGCTACGCCCTTAAATCGTGACTTTGCTACGCCAGAAGATTATGCGCGTTTTGTTGTGGCTCATGAAAAAACACACGTTGCGCTTGGCCCACAAAAGGCTGACGAAACATTAGGTCAATATGAAGATCGAGTTAACGCGCAAGCATTGATTGAATATGACAAGGCTAATATGCCTCGTCCTGTTGAAGTACCACGCAACTTAACTGAGGGTTTAGCCGATGCGGAAGCTAGAGCAGTTAATTATCAAACTAAGATTAATGATCTTAAATCTGAGGTGCAACAGACTCGCCAAAAAGCTAAAGACCTAAGAGATTTAGCTAAAGAAGCTAAGTCACAAGCATGGGCTACTCGTCGCAATAAAGCAGCAGATGAACTAGATGCTCAAGCTGATGCGCTTGATGCTCAAATGCCAGAGCTAGAATCAAATGCTCGCGGTATTCAAAACGATATCGATAGTTTTAAAACGCGCATTGATGATATTCAAAACGTACCTGATCCAGAAATGTTAGCAATGGTGTCAACATTTACTGGTTTAGAAAAAATGCGTTGGAGTGAGCATCCTTGGCTGCGTTTAATTAATACCAAGCTTAGAACTATGTCACCGCTGTTAGCAGGACAGTGGATGAAGATTGCATTTGAGATTGCAGGAAGTCCGGGATTGCGTCACAAAGGCGCTGAGCTAGGTATTGGTGCGCCTGTATCGGTAGAGATGTTATCTAAACAATGGCTTAACTTTCATCGTGAGGCATTAAACGAAACTAACAATATCTACATGACTATCCTTGGCGTAAAAGAAGCAACTCGTGGTCAGGTTATTGGCGAAAAAGCTAAACAGTTTTTTGGCAAGACTCCTGAAAACGTACCAACCTTTGCTGAGTTTAGACGTTCAATTGGCGAAGCCATGATGAATAATGACGTACCTGTTGTTGGTCAGTATGCAGATCAAATTAATCAGGCGGTGCGTGTATGGCGCAATATGTTTGATCAGTTTGAAAAAGCAGGTCAAGAAACTGGTGTATTTCAATCATTACGTAATGCTGAAAAAAATGTTGAATATTGGAAAGCGCGTGTTGCAGAGCTTAAAGCTAAAAATAATACTGGTAAGGCTTTTGATGATGCAGTTGCTAATCTTGCTGAATCTGAAGAAGCGTTGATGTATATCAAGACTGCGTCTAAGCGCGGTCAGAATAGATACTTCCATCGTATGTGGCGATTAGATGTCATTGATAGAAAGACAGACGAGTTTAAATCTTTACTGCGTAATCACTTTACCAAGAATCCTTACACTATTGTTTTAGGTAAAAAGACTAAGCTATCTACTGATCCTGTAGATATTGAAGCGCGTGTTGAAGAAACTTTTGCTGCTATACGCAAAGAAGCAATCTTCAATGACACCATGGGCGCTATGAATAAAGGCGATGCAATTGAGCGATCTAAAGCCCGTATTCAGGAACTTCGCAATGATATTGAAGTTAATGGTGACAAGAAGCTAATTGACGATATGACAGTGCGCGAAGTACGCGAGGCTCAAATTCGCAACCTTGAGGCTAAGATTGCTAAAGGCAAAGGCGATGGCATTGGTGGCCCATCCCCTGTGTTAACTCGTAAGCTCGACATTAATGACTATGAGTTCAAAGAATTCTTGGAACCTGACATTGATATTGTTGGTCAGCACTACACTACTCGCATGGCTCCGCTGATTGAAATGGCGCGTAAATTTGGCGATCACCGCATTGAGGGTCGTCTTGCCTACATGAATCAGCAACTAGAGAAAGAAATTGCGGCTAAACCTGAATTGGCTGATGCTTTGCGTAAAGAGCAAGAGTCATTAAATCAAGCAGTATTTGATCTGCGTGACAAAGTATTGGGGTATTACGGTATTCCCGATGACCCGTCTGCTATTACACCTCGTGTATTACGCACCCTAAAAGCTTGGAACGTCTTAGCTTTAATGGGTAAGGCATGGATGGCGGCTCTAGCAGATGCGGGCCGTATAGCCATGTCAGAAGGCTTTACACGGACTTTTGGCACAATGTTTAAGAATGCCACTGACCGTATAGAAAAAGGCCGTAAGAGCGAGTTTTATATAGCGGGGCGTGAAATAGAAATGGCCGGCGAAGCCATGGACATTAACAACGCTACTCGTCTGCATCAAATGACAGATTTAGGCGGCGGCTACTACGGCATGAGCAAGGTAGAGCGTTGGGTTAGCCATCAACAAGGCCCATTCTTTTTCCTTAATATGCTTTCAGTTTGGACTGATACAGCTAAACGATTTGCTGGTGGCATGATTCAGTCACGAATGATTGAAGATTCTGTGCTTTGGTCGCAGGGCAAATTAGCCGGTGAACGCATGACTCGTCTAGCTCAAGCGGGCATTGATGAGAATTTAGCTAAGCGTTTTGCCCGTCAGTGGGAAGAAGCGGGCAGCTCTAAGGGTGATCATCTATTTTTAGCTAATACTGAGGAATGGTCAGACCAAGAAGCTGTAAGGCTTTTCCGAGGAATTATGGCAACAGAGGTCAATACCGCTGTTATTACGCCCCATGCTGCCGACAAGCTTAACTTTATGTCAAAGCCAATGGGTTCTGTTTTGATGCAGTATCGAGGTTTTGGCTTGTCAGCAACACAGCGCATAATGATGTCTGCCCTTCAACAGAGGGACAAGTCAGCATTAGCAGGTGTTGTGAGCATGATTGCGTTAGCAGGAATGGTCGATTATATGCGCCGTCCTGACTACATTGAATTATCCCTTGAGGACACAATTTTCCGAGCAGTTGAAAAGTCGGGAGTAACTGGCATCTTTTCAGATATTAACTCTGCATTAGAAGTTGCTTCTGGAAACCAGTATGGATTGCGCCCACTAATGGGATTAGAGCCTGTAATTAAAGACCCTAACTGGGCGCAGCGTACAGGCGCTCCTCTTGGCGCAGTAGCTACACAATGGTTACAATTCATCTATGCTTTTTCAGATAGTAATGCCACGGCAGATGATGTTGCTTCGGGAATACGGTACATGATTCCGTATCAAAACTTGTGGTTTTGGTCGGATACATTTGGTCGCTTAGAGCGAACACTGGAAGATCAATTAGAGGATTAAAATGGCACACGTAACAATTCCAGATACTTCGCCACGAGTTCAGTATCAAGTAAGCGGATCATCAACTACAGATTTTGTTATTCCTTATGCGTATTTTGATGAAACAGATATTCTTGTTTATGTAGATGGCACATTAAAAACATTAGGTGAACTACAGGATTACACGATTACTGGTGACTATGTTGATCCTGATGAAACAGACGCAAGCCTTGGTTTTACAGGCGGTACAGTTGTATTAAATAGTGGCGTAACTAATGCCGTTGTTACTATTGTTAGGGATGTTCCTGTTAAGCGCGAAACTGATTTTAATATTAGTGGCCCATTTAACATCACTGCTTTAAA
>Ga0255764_10002951_pt1 | contig 13664 bp, 27 predicted proteins | sample 071ome_30_FD_179964 | JGI IMG/M metagenome (GOLD analysis project Ga0255764, IMG submission 179964) | Coastal salt marsh microbial communities from the Groves Creek Marsh, Skidaway Island, Georgia - 071406AT metaG (version 2) | ecosystem: Environmental > Aquatic > Marine > Intertidal zone >... | reverse complement strand
TTCTAAGAACCATAACAGTTCTCCTACTACACTACGCCATGCAAGTCGTTTTGTTGTAACAGCAGGAAAACCTTCTTGTAAATCAAAGCGCATTTGATATCCAAACACGCTCTTTGTACCTACTCCGGTACGATCAGTAACTTCTTCTCCATTATCTAGGATATGTTTGAGTGCATCTAAATACTGCTTCAAAGTTCGCCTTCCTCTCTCATCTTTGCTCTAATTTTTGTAGCACTGATGTTGTGAATTGCTTCTCCAAGATCATGTTCAGTAAATGTGTATCCAACACCACGTCCATAACTAATATCAACAATGTTTGGTACTCGCATAATTTCGTAATCTATACCAATCAAATACCCTGCTTTGTTTAGTCCTGCAATAATGTTTTGTCTAACTTGCTTCCATTTGAATGGATTATCGTCTTGTGTTACTGTGCGTCCGGCACCAGCATCTTCGCCAACAATGCCTCCCACATCACGTACCATGATACAAACTTGTCCAGTTTCTGCTAGTGCTTTTTTAAATAATTCTGTATGACTATCATGCCAAGGTTGCCAACGTCCAAGCATTTGTGCAGTAGGCTTTTTCCAATCAAACATTATTACGCTCCATCCAAGTTTGCACAACAGGTAGTAATTGTGCATGAGTATCATCAAACCATTTGCTTACATGATAATCAATATATGCATTATAAGGACGTTCGAACATTTTATTTGTATCTTCGAAACGACCTTCTTTGATTGTGTCCATCCAAACAGTGAAATCGGGGTCAAATTCCGCTCGTGCAGCATCAGTAGGTGCAACAAAATCTGCTACTGCTATTTTTCCAGCCATTACTACTCCATCTGCTAAATGACGCATACGTTGGGCTTGTCGTATGCGTCCTGTTGGTGTAAAGTCCCAATCATCGTATTGTTTTCTTACAGCATCAGCATTTAAGTGTACACCACCTATAAGTTCTGAAAAAGGTTTTGCTAGTGTAGTTTTACCACTGCCTGGTAGTCCAAATATTAATATTTTCATATTTGTCTCCACTTGTCGACCCACAAGTCTCCTTCACGTTCACTACTACTCAAGATATAAGTTGTTTCAATAATGCTACGTGGAAGAAATGTATCGCAGTCATATGTTCCTGGAATACGACTTAACCATATTTCATCAATTATTGATAATAATCCATTAACAAGTTGAGCGCCACCGATTATCCAAACATCTTGTAAACGATTCATATTAACAAGTTCTGTTTTAGCAGTTTCAAACTTTACATAATGATAACCGCCACCATTATAATCATCTGTGCTACTAGTAACAACAATATTGTTACGGTTGGGCAATGGTTTAGAAGGTAAACTATCCCATGTTGCTTTACCCATAGCAACAACACCTCCTGTGGTGTTCTCTTTGAACCAGCGTAAGTCTGCAGGATTGTGTGGCCAAGGAAGATTATTATCCTTGCCTATGCCCCAATCTTCATCACACGCTAATATAGCTCTGATCATTTTGATTTTGCATCCAGTAATTGTTTGGTTAAGTTGCCAATATTTTCTTCTAATTTTTTGTAATTGATAACAATTTCTACATCGATTATCTTACTTTGTAAATCATCGTTATCTTCTACTAATTTAATCATAGCAGAAATAAAATCTTTTTCGTCTTGAAAAGTTTGAATAGTTTCGTCTTCAAATGTGATTCGATCTCCATTTTCGCATACCAATGTGAGTTGTTGAACAAACTCTGTTGGTACACTTTTGATTTCTAATTCATTTACGATTTTTTGAAAGTTTCTATCACGCTTATGTATTGGCATCAGCAGTAGACTTTTTACGGCCTCGCTTGGGTTTCAAGTCGGGTGCCATTGCATAGGCTTCTTCGCGAAGGCGCTTGACTTCTGCTTCGTATGTCGAAGCTTGATCCAGCATTGATTTTGCCAATGCAGTGTCATCCATAACTCCTGCGTCTGCTGTTGGCGCAGTTGTAGTTTGTTGTGCAGTAGTTTGTGTACGAGGAGGCTGATCTGTATCGTCTACCATTGTATTTTGGATATCAGCATCGCTCATGCCAGTTTTTTGTTTGCGAATAATTTCATTAACTTCACTTAATTTTACTGCGGTATGAGCATTAGGAGTCATTAAAATTTGATCTGTTGGATACTTTTTTAAATAACCTCTGCTATGTAGTTTAGTAAGCATGTTGATACCATCTGCAAACATACTGCGATGAGCAATTTCATAAAATTGATTTGCTTGTTGTCCTGCAGGTGATTCTACAACACGAACTACATCGTCGTGTTCCATGTCTGGTAACCGTTCTGTTTCTACAACCAAGCAATGATTTGGATCAGATACGTTACCTCTTTCGTCGTAAATCTCTCTAAAGACCACAACGCATTTTAGTCCAGTGTTAGCCACTTTACCGATATGTTTTAATGTTGCCATTGGAATTCTCCTTATTCAGAAGCAGTTGCTTCTGTTGTTTCTTCCGTCTGCTGTTTTTGAGATTCTACAACGCTAGTAATAAACGCTTGAATCTTGTTGTAAACGGCTCCCACCTGCGCCGCTTCACTTGCTTTAAATGCACCTCGAGTTACTGCCGCATCAATAATTTGTGCAGCATTTTGCAAGTCTGCTACACCCAGTGCCGCAGGTTCTCCTTGTGGTGCAGTGTTTTCTTCGCTCATAGTTTACTCCTGTTAATTAACTACGTACTTATTTATCATCTTTAAATTTAGTACTGCTGAGTTTGTATGCTAATATGTTAGCTCTAAAATCTTCATAATCCATCGGATCTTCAAACCAGAATTGATACAATTTGTATCCTAGACTTTTGATAAGATAAAAACCTCTGGTTCCACTAAAATCTAGTCTATCAATGTCAGGCTCAGTGTCAAATTCTACTAGTAGTCTTTGTTTTAACATTTTAACAATAGTTGGTGTGCCACGCAACCATTCTAAATCTTCTTCACTGAGGCTGAGTTTTTGTTCTGTAATACGCATTTACTTATGCCGCTTGTTTCTCTGTTTCTTGTTCATCATAATAAACAGTTTGTCCAAAAGGCGCAGGCCCAGGCTTACCGTGGAAGGAATGATATTTGATCAAGAACAATGTATCACAGTAGTCTGGCATTCCCCAACTATCCCAAGGATAACCATCTGTAAACATAATAAACTGATCAGGCTCTATGCCTTCTTGTTCCATAAAGTGCCAGTTGCACATAAAGTCTGTGCCGCCTCCGCCAACAATTTGATACTCTTCAATGCTACGTCCGTCGTCGTCAGTGAACTCATCGTATGCATACACCGCAGTATCAAAACTCCAAATACGAATTCTGTAGCTACCAAACTGATCCATAATACCTTGTACTTCACTTAGGAAGTCTGTGCAGTCTCGTTGACTGATAGATCCGCTAGCATCCAGTGCAATACAGATGTCAATCTTTTCATCTTTCTTCATGCCCGGAATAACAACACTGTTAAACTGACTTTTGCGATTAGGACGCATAAAAGTAAAGTCACTGCTCAAATTGCTTTCAAGTGTAACACGAACATACTGACGCCAATCCATTTTAGGTTCAGTTAGCTCCCTGATCATACGTGCAATTTCAGCAGGAACATTGCCAGCACCAGCAGTTTGTGCCGCTTGGATAATTGCATTTTTCATTTCGTCTGAGATAGCTTTAGCATCATCTTTACTAATGGTAGGCTTTTTACCTTTGCCTTTTTGGTTACCATCTTTGCCTTGGTCGCCACCTGCACCAGGCTTGTCATCTTCGCCTTCACCTTCACCTTCCATGTCCAAGTGTACATCTAGTGTAGCTTGTACAGGTGCTTGATTGTTGTACAAATCGTCGTATACGTTTTCAGTAAACCATTCGTTGTCATTGTATTTTTCATCATAGCAAATTTTTACGTGGTCAATGATCTCACCAATCTTTTCACGCACCAACATACCGTTGATTTTGTAGTCTCCTGCCATGTTCCAGTACTGTTTATCTCTACCGTTTACACGTAGGAAGTGTTCGTAAATACAGTGTCCAATTTCATGTCCCACAAGAAACACAGTTTGACCAACGCTAAGTGTGTCAACAAAGTCTCGATTGTAGTAAAAATGACGACCGTCTGTAGCGGCTGTTGGACACCAACCATCGTCAGTAGCATCCACCAATTTCAAACGACAGGCAATGTTACCAAAGAAAGGCTGATTAAACAGCATCTTAATACGTGCGGCAACTAGCTTATCGTGTGCGGTTTCAAATTCTGACATGCGAATCACTCCTGTGTTCTTTGCTATACTTATATAGTAACATATCTTACTTAGATGTCAACCTTTTAAATGATAATAGGGCCATTACAGCCCTATTATCTCCCAGGAGCATAGTTGCCTATGCTTGCTCAATCAACTTGCCATACTGTTGAATGAATGGCTTGTAGTTTTTAAGTTGATTGAACTTTGGACGGATACCATATTTGCTAAGAGCAACTGTAGCACCCATCACAACCATTTCGCTTTCGAAATTGTTTTGCATAAACTCAAGGAAGTTGTCAAACTTTTCATTGCCCTTGTCGTCGTTGTCGAAAGCAGTTTTAAGTTCATAGCACAGTGCAGTGGTCAATGAATACTTTGCACTGATGTTGTCTGTTTTAAGGTCTTTTACCTTACCATCCAAAATGTCTGTTGGGTTAGGCAACTGACCACTAACTTCGCGGTGTGCTTTAAACTGTAGCGCAAGTCCCTCGCCGATACCAGCTGACACCATGTCAGTGATTTCTTCTTCAGTAAAGTCATCAACATCATCTAGTGTTTCTGACACAAAGGTCCAACTGCGTGGTGTAGCAAACGAACGCTCGTTGCTGCCAGCATCGAAGTTGTAAAGGTGATTTTTAAAGGTTTGCAAGTAACCTACTACGTCTGGGTGAATGTTGTTTTTAACAGCCCAGTCAAACCAAGTGTCAAAATCAACACGCACTTCGTAGTGTAGGAAGCGGTTTGCTAGTGGCTTGGGCATGCGATAGGTAACACCTTTGTCAGTGTCTCGGTTACCAGCTGCCGCAATCACAACATTGTCTGGTAGCTTGTACTTGCCAATTGCACGGTTGAGAATCAACTGATATGCCGCTGCCTGTGTAGCAGGTGCCGCACCGTTGAGTTCGTCTAAGAACAGGATAATAATATCATATTCTTTAGCATCATCTTCAGTGGGCAATTCGTCTGGCACACTAAAGCGCATGCGGTTTGCTTCCTGATCAAAGTAAGGATAGCCTTTGAGATCTGTAGGATCCCACAGTGCCAAACGAGCATCGATCAATTTAGCACGAAGACCTTTTTCTTCATAGCTGACTTTGATCTGCTCAAAAGTCTCTGATTTGCCAATGCCGGGAGGACCCCAAACAAACATTGGACGTTGCTTTTTAAAGTTATGCATTGCATACTTTTTAAGCTCTTTTAGTGTAACTGTACGGGTTTGTGTTTCCATAGACATAGTTTTTAACTCCTGGGATTTGTTTCTAACTATACTAATATTGTAGCATCTTAAAAGGCTGTGTCAACCTTTTAAGAGCCGGTGATCAATTCTAGTGTTCCATCTTCATTGACTTCAAAATCTTCAATGAACTGATGATGTGTTCCGCTTTGTTTGATGCAGCTTTCAGCAGCCGCCCATAAACTTTTAACTGTTCCGTCTACTGCAAACGAACTGACTTGCGCCATTGAGCGTTTGCCACCATCTTCTAAGTCTGCGTAAATCTCTTCTGAGGTAGCATCATCACGCACAAATTCATAAACAACTCGGCGCATCTTGGGAGTAAAGATAGCGTGGTCTGCGGACATAGTACCGCCATCCCACATGCTCCAAACAGTTGACATGCCTAGTTCTTGTTGCATATCATCAAAATGTTCAATGCACAGTGTATCAGTGTCAACATCTTCAAATTTTACTGTTTGGTCAAACATGTGTTTCTCCGTGTTTTCTTAACTTACACTTATAATATATAGCAAGATGTCTTACTTGTCAACCTTTTTTTGCAAGTTTTTTGTCTTTTTTAAAGATTTTCTTCCATGTGTTCTACAAAACTTTCCCAGTCTTTGCCATACATTTTGTAAAATATTCTATCTTCAGTGCTAAACAATACCAGCCAATTTTTATCAAAGTAGTATGGGTATTGCATATATCTGTCCAGCAGTAGTCTTACTCTGGGAGTAATTTTTATCTTTGGTAACCTAAATTCTTCACGCTCAATATCCATGCTGGATATTACATGAAGGCCCAGCTTGGTCAAGCTGAGCCCATGATTGTTTCTATAATTTTTAAAAAGGTCTTGTATTTTAGTGTCAGGTTTAGTACGTTGTGCGTGAGCCAGTATTTGACTATACCATTCCTTGTTCACCATCATCTTCAACTATTGTTTCGCCTTGCAACAGTTTTACCACTGTAAATTTGTCTGTTTTGAACAGCTTGTTTAATCTGCTTGCTAGATTAAATGCGTGTCCACTGTTACTGAAACTTACCTTTTTGTATTTTGGTCCTGGAAAGTTTACAAGGCTGTTTAAACTACGCAAGTTAATAGGTTTGTCGTCATGAAACACTGCGTAGATTGCATCTGCTGCTAGTATTTGTTCACTGCGATAACTTTTTGGATCTGTAAACTCCATTAGTATTTTTGGTTTTGGTCTTGCCATTTCATTCTCTACTGCTTTAATGTATTTAGTTAAAACGGTATAGAATGACTGTGTTATAGATTTGGTTTAGGGTCTAAACTATCTGTAACCACACATACAGCTTGCATGTTTACGGGAAAATATCCATTGTTGCCGCCAACTTCTACACTGAGTTCTTCTCTGGCAAAAAAACATTCTGTCATTGTGTCAAAGACCCCATTGCCCACAGTCATTATTTGACCATCCCAGTAGGTAATAAAAACAAGTACCCATTTCATGTTTTGGACTCTTTTACACCTTTTAATATTCGTTTGATTTCATCTTCTTGTAGACAGTTAACACCTCTAATAGGCATAATTTTTTTATATTCTTCTGCTAGTTTTTTAGAATATTCTTTGATACTTTCAGGATTGGTTACACTAGCAACACATTGTTCTCTAGTTTCAAACTTAGGATCAGTGAATATGTATACATCGCCTGCCATTGTGGCAAATACCACTACTACTAACCAGTTCATCCGTCTTCTCCTTTTTCCCAAGGTTGTAGACCACCATATGGTGCAAAGTCTCTGCCGTTGGCTATCATACAAGCTACACCGTCGTTGAAAACTTGCACAACACTGAATGTGCCTTTATCTTGATTAACAAATACAAACAACCCACCTGTTAGAGGTCGACGATCTGGTAAGAATGTCATGCCTGTTCCTTGGAACAGTAATCCTTCTCTGTATTGTTCAATAACTCTAAACATTTTTGGAATCGGATCGCATGGTGCTACAGTAGTTAGAGCCAGTGATCCTGGCATTTGCTGTTGGTTATTGTCTTGTGCCCATACCAGTGTCGGAACGAGCAGAAGTAAACTTAATATTTTTTTCATCTTCTTGTACCCTTCTTTTCATCGCTAGGTACATATCAGCTTCGTTAGTAAACGGTCCTATATAGGGATACCCTTGCAATGTTTTAAGCCTAGGACAGAAACTAGGTCTCCATCCATGAGGGAAAAGTATTCCCCAGTAACCAGCTACAAAATATTGTTGACTATTGGCGGTTTTAGTGTATACCGCCACATTATCTAGTAGCTGTTCGTTGTACACAGTATCAACGTTAGTAGGATATCCGTTCGTAGATGCGTTTACGTTGTTTTTTTGTTTTTGTTTTTCAAAACGAAAATTATCAAGATTATCCAATACAGTTTCTGTGCGGCTTGTGTTCTCATAAAAAACATAGCCTTCTGTGTTGCGACGAAGTGTACCAACTTTAGTACCTTTACGTTCAACTATCCAGAAACTGTTTTCTACAACTTCTTTAGCTTGTAAGTATTTACCCATTTTAGTATGCACTGTTTAAGTAATCACTGTGTGCTTCTGCACTTTGACTAAGTCTTTGTAAGTCCCATTTACCACAAAAACGCATAAAGTGTACGCCTACCATACTAGCAGGAATCTTCTGTACCTGTTTAGTAATAGCTTCATCTAACACAGTTTTAATCTCATCAGGTTGTTGTGTGAGATCAATAAGTGTACGATTGCGCTGATAGTCGTCAAGCACTCTGTGTTCTTCGCCGTTGTGATCAGTCCATCTTTGTAGCATAAAATTGTTCCAGTTAAAGCCTTTTGAATCTTTGTCTTCAAATGCTTCAAGCATACCAATTTTATTCTTAGTTCCCTTTTTACGTGCGCCAGGATAAGCACTAAACACATTGTCGCTAGTGTCACCTCTGATACACTTTTCAAACAGCAACCAACCGGGATCGCCAATTTGTTTTTGTTCTCCTGTCTTATTGTCTATGACAGGTTTGCCTTTGTCGTTGTAAACACCATCCAAGCGAATGTGCTGATTGGTAATGCCGTTGTATTGCGACACTTTATCAGTTAACAGTTGATAAAAGTCACTATCACTGCTGACAATTACATGTTCATCATCGGGGTGATTTTGTATCCAACGTGCAATAAAGTCATCTGCTTCACACTGTGGATCTTGCAGTACAGTACAGTTGGTCTTCTTGTCCATAAACTCTTTTAGTTCATCAAACGCTTCCCAATATGCACGATCTTCTTCTTGTTCCTTAGGTGTTAGTGCATCACGTGCAGCTTGTCTATTCTTTTTATAAGGCTCATAAAAATCTTTACGCCAACTGCGTCCTTCTAAACAGAATACAACATGACTGCCTTTAAAGTCTCTGTATGCTTTGAGAATACTGGCAAACATAATATGATATGCCATGCCAATTTTAGTTTCAATACTATCGCCTCGTACTACGTGTCTAGCACGAAAAAACATGTTTGCTGTATCTACAAGAATATATGTCATAAAAAACTCGCTAGGTTGTTACTATCATATAATACGATATAACCCAGCGAGTGTCAAGTTTTTTTTACTTGTCATCTATCAATCGTTTTTCCATGTTGTCTTTGATGTCCAACACTTTTTCACTTTTGATCATGTCAATGATTATATTGTTGACATCGATATCACGTTTGAGCCAATACATTTTTTCTTGTAGTTTGGCTAGTTCAGCTTGATAGAATTCCAGTTCTTTTTCTTTGCGTACTTTTTGTTCAATAATGTCTGTGAGTAATATTAATTTAGGTTCATCATTCATAGTAACGGCGACTTTCCTTGTTTAGCACGTTCTAATCTTTGTTTACGTGCTTGGCGTATTCTCCACCAAAAATATATATGCCAAAATAATTTTGTATCCATTATGTATTTTTTGATATCCATACTCTGTCCAATACAAAAAACCATACTGCATTAAGCAATGGTTCTACTATAGCATCAGTAATAGCAATGTAAAAAGGTGCGCCTGTAAAATACATTACACACATTGCAGCAATAAGAAAGTGTCCTATTGTATACACTGCGGTACGGAACAATGTACCTTTGATTGCTTGATATGATCTTGTAAATGCGCTCATTCATTATACTTGTATTTTCTGACTGCGTCCGTGTGCTACACCGTCTGCGCCATAGCTAGCAGCAAATCCGTGCGGTTTTAGTTTAGGCTCAACACCAGTCATACCCAACACATAACCAGCAGCTTCTTTAGCAGCACAATAACTTCCTGCACCAGGATCGCTATTAATATCCAAATGTATTTCACAATCAAACTCGTCTATTAAAGGTGCAAGTTGTAGGTATGCATCGCAAACTTTCATTGCTTCGTGCATCAATCTCATTTTAGGTCTGTTTTGTCTAACATCATAATCTATTTCTGTGCTTTCGTGACTAAACAAACGGCAACCATTATTACCGTTTTTGTGTACTATTACCACTGTGGCAAAACGTGCATACCAGATGTTATTTTTGATAACTCTGACACTGTCACATCCAAAATAAATTTTAGTTTTTTCATTTAATGTTGTTAGTAAATTTATTAGTTCTTCAACTTGTTTATTGTTGAACATCATTGCCTGCTAACTCTTGTTCTAACACAATGCTACGGCAGAGATCATTGAACCATAGATCAACAACAGCTTCTGGAGTAGGCCCTGCATAACCTGCTTCGCCTAATAAACCAACAAAGTCTTCATTCCAGTCCAGTTCAAAATAACCACGTTGTGGATTTTCTTTGTCAAAGTGTACTTCAACCACTTTAACCCAAGGTCCGACGGCTTGTTCTTTGGTTTCTATATCTTTACTTTTATTAAAAATATTTTTGAGTTTGTCTAACATACTGTTCTCTACTATTATTTACCAACCTATACGTTCCCAAGGAACATCTTTGTTTCCAAAGTGTCCATATGTACAGTTACTACTATACTGTGTAAAGTTAAATAAGTCAAATCTATCAATAATACCTTTTGGTGTTAAGTCAATATTGTTCTCAATAAACTTTTGAATTGAACGATTATGTCCATTTGAATCAACATAGATACTCGTCGGCTCTTTAACACCTATAGCATAGCTAAGTTGTATTTGACACCAATCTGCCATGTCGTCTGCTACTACATTTTTGGCAAGCCAACGTGCCATGTATGCTGCACTGCGATCTACTTTTGTAGGATCTTTTCCACTAAAAGCGCCACCACCGTGAGGGGCAAAACCGCCATAAGTATCAACGATAATTTTGCGCCCAGTGACACCAGCATCGCCATCTGGACCGCCAATAACAAAGTTACCTGTAGGATTAATATGCCATACAGTATTTTTATCAATCAAATCTCCTAATGTTTCATTTACAGCATCACGAATTGGCATAACAGCACTATTTCCAAACCCTTCGCGGTGCTGTTGACTTACAACAACTTGGTCAATACGCTTTACACACCCGCCTTCGTATTCAACACTTACTTGTGATTTAGCGTCTGGTCCTAGGTATTCATAACCGTCTTTGCGCATATCACACAAACGTTTTAGAATTTCGTGCGAGTAATAAATCGGTGCTGGCATATATGCGTCATTGTCATTACAAGCATAGCCAAACATAATGCCTTGGTCACCTGCTCCAAAATCATCTGTACCTAGTGCAATGTCACCGCTTTGAGCATGAATTTCATTATAGATATTTAAATTATCCCAATGAAATCCTTCTTGCTCGTAGCCAATTTCTTTGACTTTGTTGCGTACAATTTCTTTAATTTTTTCTTTGCTTACATTGAAGTTTTTTACTTCGCCCGCTAATGTTACATGATTGGTAGTTACAAGTGTTTCAACAGCAACACGAGTTGTTTCATCTCCCGCTGCTAAACCAGCATCAACGAGTGCGTCTGAGATTTGGTCTGCAACTTTATCTGGGTGTCCTTCGCTAACACTTTCGCTAGTAAAAATGTAATTGTTCATGTTATAATTGTTTCCTTATTTTTTCGTATTGCTCTTCGGTGTGTATGCCTTTGGTGTATTTGGCAATCTTATCAAGTTCCCCAGGCATTTCCGAATAAGCTGATGTGGAGTCTTGGGGTAAATCTCCAGCCTTGTTCCATACATAACTTCGCCACCTCCTGTACCGTAAGGTCGTATCCTTCTGAACGACCGCCAAGTGGCATAAGATAGACAGGGCACTCCACACCTGCACTACGATATTCCATAACAGCTCTACCAACTTCATCAACATCATCCATATCAGCAACAACAAATTTGAGATAAACATTACTGTTGTCACAACGAGCGTAATCCCGCAAGACGTCAGGTTTGATAGCTGTTTCCCAAGTTTCTCCTGAGACGGAAAGTTTAGGGCTACAACTAAATGTCCATTCAATTGTGTCATTATTATTGATATACTCGAACAGATCGTCGTGTAATAGTTGTGTAGTGTTTGTTTCAAATGTGACATTTTTCAAGTCCTTCATCTTTGGATGCTCGAATAATTCGACGTATAATTTTTGCCATGCTAGTAAAGGTTCACCGCCTGTGAGAATTAAATGTATATCTTGACCATTATCCTGTGTCCATTTACCTTCTGGTAGTAAACCAACCAAATGATCTACAACTTCATCTACAGTAGCCTGTTTGTTAAAATGCTTAAACTCTGGATAGATACTTGCATATGTGTCACAACCTGTGTGAATAATAGGCAAGTCTTCAAAGTTTACAGTTGTTAAATGTACACCTTTATCTATTAATTCCTTTACTTCTGGATTATAACGATTGCCTTCTTGATGTTGCTCCCAACGATCTTTGTCTTTGGGAAGTCCAAAGTTCATACAGCGAAAGTTACAACCAAAAGTACGTAGGAATACACTGGGTACGCCTACGTATTTGCCTTCACCTTGTACGCTGTAAAATGCTTCACTGTATCTTAGTTTCATTAATACTCTACTTTCTGTACTACATCTTGTAATTTAAAAGGTTCGTCACGTGTGCTACGACTTAAACTGTATGTTACACCAGACTGTTGTAGTAGCTTGTCCAAGCGATTGATTCTGTCAACACTTGATCTTAGCTCTGCAATTAATTTTTCAACTCTTGGTTCTTTCATTAACATTCCTTTTATTTAGACGCTTGTTTGTGGTTATGACTTGTTCTAGTATAGTATGATCCATAAATTCTGTCAAGGCTTTTGTGTCCTTGGGAAAACAATAGCCATCAAAACCAAGTGTTTGTTTACTGTTGGGTACCATCATGTGACTTGGGCCGATGTTACGCATTTGTGCTAGTGTACTTGTTAACATACTGTAGTTCATATCCTTAGGACCATTTGCAAACACTTCATGAAAAAATGCTACCTTAGTAGCTAACCATGCATTGTGAACATACTTTATCATACTTGCTGTAGTACGGTTTGTTTGCACTACTCGTGTATTTAGACTTTTGAACAAGTCCTCCCAAAACTGTATGTGTTGTTCGTTGTCGCTACCTAATATAAAAATTTCTTGATTGTCAAAATCTTCTTTAGCATGAGCTGCTCTCAAAAATTCTGGATTGTACGTGACATTGTTAGGATATTTTGCAAGTAAATCAGGAGTTACTGTGCTTTTGAGTAGTACAGGCTTAGTTGTGTTTAATTGTTCTAATACTTGTACAATAGCACTATCATCACATACACCGTTTTCGCCTTGGGGTGTAGGTAAACAAAGTATAAACCCTTCACAAGTTTCTTTGATATCATCTAACGTTGTGTTAGGATAAAGTTTTGGATCTACTCTACAAACGTTTATGTATTGACTTTCTAAGTATTCAGCAACTGTGCCTCCTACAAAGCCACATCCGACTACACCTATGTGCATTTTTTTGTTACACTCCATGCACCACTTGGCAATTCTTCCCAGATTAGTGTATCTCCTTCATCCCAACCAACTTGATCTAAACAATCAGGCGGAAACTCGATAAACAGTTCTTTGGTTTTACCGTTCTCTTGTACTTCTACAAGCCAACTATTTTCACCTTGTTTTGTATACTTCATCGTTTTACCTTATCAAAATTGTTTATACTATACTCAAACATTTTAGCAGGTAAACTGCACATCCAAATATAGATAGGCCAAAACAAAATATTTGCAATTATTACATCATACCATTCACTCATTGTTCCATACCGTTTCTAGTGCGCTAACAGGAAAATCTAAACTTGCATCGA
>Ga0255764_10002921_pt1 | contig 13739 bp, 6 predicted proteins | sample 071ome_30_FD_179964 | JGI IMG/M metagenome (GOLD analysis project Ga0255764, IMG submission 179964) | Coastal salt marsh microbial communities from the Groves Creek Marsh, Skidaway Island, Georgia - 071406AT metaG (version 2) | ecosystem: Environmental > Aquatic > Marine > Intertidal zone > Salt... | reverse complement strand
TCAAACCGATCCTCGGGCTCATTCCCCTCCGATCCTCTCTTCGATCCTCCGTCCACCCCGCGACGACGCGTCGACGAAAGCGAGACGAAAAAAAAACCGTCCTCGTTCCCACCGTCCCATCGCGCGCGCGCCGTCGGCGGTTTCGCGAGACGCGCGGCGTCGAGCCACCGAAACCGACACCGCGGGTCGACGACGCGTCCCATCTTAAATTGTACCGGTACGCGCTCGAACGCGAGGAGCGACGGAGCGAGGAGCGACGGACGGACGGACGCGAGGATGGAAAACGAAAAACACGAAAAAAATCAAACGAACGAACGAGCAGCGCACCTCGTCGCGGCGGCGACCGCGCGACGTCTCGCGAACATCGATCGAATCAGTCGATTCTGACGCGACCTCGCGCGGGAATCGCGCGGGAAAACGAACGAACAACGACGCGACGATCGATCGATCGATCGGGTGAGATCCCCGATCGATCCGAAGACATCGTTCGATTCGATCGATGAAAAACGTCTTTGATTTCGATCGAACCCGCGCGCGGGTCGGGGCTGGGAAAAACGGACCCGCGCGATGTGAGTCGTGATTGACGAGTCATGAACCGCGGATTTTGGTATGGGTAGATTTCCCGCGCGAACGCGCGTTCGCTCGGTTCCATCGGTTCCGTCGCTCGGTCGTTCGCGCAGTGCGCGACGCGAAGCCGCGTTCGCTCGCGTCGTCGACGTCACCGATCGCGGCGAGCGCGCGCCGAGTCCGTGGTTTCGTTTCGTCGACTCGTTCGATTGATTCCGATTCATTCCGATTCATTCCGATTGATTCCGATTGATTCTGGTCGATCCGCTCGACGCGGCTTTCGGTCGAACGCGGGCGCTGGCGTGGATGCGGGGCGTCGGGACGACGACGACGACGACGACGACGACGACGACGACGGCGATGATGATTCGTCGGAGAGGAACGGTGTTGGCGCCGAGGCGGCTGGCGCGGGCGCTGAACGCGGCGAGAGGGCGGAGGAGCGAGGCGGATGAGCGGCGGCGTTTTCGAGCGGTTTGGAGCGCGATGCGGGAGGACGAAGGGACCGGGGATGCCGCTCGGTCGAGCGGAACCGCGTCGACGTCGAGTCCGGGTGGGTCGGATGACGTCCGTCGGCTCGCGGCGGGGTTGTCGAGGTTGTCGTTGAGCGGTAACGCCAACGCGACGAGAGGTTTCGCCTCGCAGGCGGCGCCGTTGGAGGACGGAGGGAACGGCGAGGCGGCGGCGGCACTCGTCGGGGTCGATGGAGGGAGAATTCGAGGTGAGATTAAGCGCGTGACGTTTCACTCGAGAGAGAATGGGTACACGGTGGCGCGCATGGAGGTGGATGGGTCGTGCGAGTTGCCGCCCGGGGCGTTGGCGACGCCAAAGCGACGAAGAAAAGGAACCAAGCCGACGCCCACGGTGACCATCGTCGGGACGCTTCCGGGCGCGAGCGAGGGACAAATGCTCGAAATCACCGGAACGTGGAGAGAAAACGTCAAGTACGGCGTCGAGTTTGTCATCTCGGGCGCGCCGAAGGAGTTGAAACCTTCGAGCGAGGACGGAATGCTTCGGTACTTGAGCGGCGGAGCGCTTCCTGGATGCGGCAAGGTTACAGCGCAGCGACTCGTCGATCATTTTGGCGTCAACCTGATGGATGTGCTGAATGCTCCCGATGCGGCGAAGAAGCTCGTCGCGTGCGATGGGATCGGCGCGAAGACGGCGCTCAAGCTCAAGACGAATTGGGACGAGAGCCGCGGGAAGAGAGACGCCGCCGTTTTTCTGGAGAAGCACGGCGTGCCCGTCGCCCTGGCACAACGCGCCGCCGCGCAATACGGTCCGATGACGGAGGATCTGATTCGGGGCAACCCGTTCGAGACGCTCGGAAACGTTCGTGGCGCCACTTTTCATCGCATCGACGCGCTGGCTTCTCGCCTGGGCAAGGCGCCGGACGATCCGGCGAGACTCGGAGCAGCCATCATCGAAGTGTTGAGCGCCTCAGCCGTGAGCAGCGGACACACGTATTTACCGTGGAGCAAAATCGTCGAAGGTGTCAAGGCGCTTCTTGGGCAATCGACGCGGGTGGACGAGCTCAGCATGCAAGCTGCGGCGGATGAGATGCGACGCAAGGGTGAAATTCGCGTGCAGCGCTTGCCAGACGCCAACGCGACGACGACGTCTGGCACGATTGAGCTCTTCGATGGAGATTGGAGCGCTGCCGCCGTGTACACGAGCGCGATGCACAGCGCCGAAGTCGCCATCGCGTCGGACATTACGAACCGTATGAGGCGCGCAAACATCAAGGTTGATGCGGCGCGCGTGGAGCGTTGGCTCGAAGCCGCCGCGCAAAAGGAAGGATGGAGAACTTTGAGCAACACGCAAAAGGACTTTGTGCGTCTCGCGCTCGAGTCCCCGGTCACCATTCTCACCGGTGGTCCCGGTACCGGGAAGACATTTGCGACGCACGTCATCGTGCGACTATGGCGCGCGATGGGCAAGAGCGTCGTGATGTGCGCGCCGACGGGCCGAGCGGCGCAACGCCTGATGGAAATCACGACGGCAGGCCGAGACATTGCCAACCCAATAGCGAGCTCTACGATTCACCGTTTGCTCGAGTTCAAGGCGGCGGATGCTTTAGAGGGAATGGAGGACGACGGTCCGTTGCAAGCGCTGTCGTACAAGGGACGGTTCTTCCGAGACGCGAAGAATCCCATCCAAGCAGATGTCGTCGTCGTCGACGAGAGCTCCATGCTCGATTTGCCGCTCGCCGCGGCTCTTCTCGCCGCGGTTCCACCCAAGGCACAGGTTGTCTTCGTCGGCGACGCCGATCAGTTACCTTCAGTTGGGCCAGGAAGCCTCTTGCGGGACATGCTGAACGCGCACAACGTGCCGAGCATTGCCTTGACTGATATTTTCCGACAGGCGGCGGCGAGCGGCATTGTGCGAGCGGCGCACGCCATCAACTCGGGGGCTTTCCTCCCGAGTGACATCAGAGAGCAGCGGTACGATCCATCGCTGAACGAACTTCGAGTCATCGCTTCGCCAGATGCCGCGACTGAGGTTCCGAGCGATCCCGAACTCAAACCGGATTGTCTTTGGGTGAGCCTGCCGAGCGAGACGAATGCCAGCGTCGAGGCGGTGCTCGAGCACGTCTTGACGGATATCCTTCCCGAGCGTGGATTCACCTCGAACGACTTGCAAGTGCTCTCACCGATGCGCAGAGGCGTCGCGAGCACGGGTTCGTTGAACAACTGGCTCCAAAAATCTCTCAATCCACACTGCGAGAGCAAGGCGGAGGTTACCGTAGGTAGCTTTTACGGCGACATTACCTTTCGCGAGGGCGACAGAGTGCTCCAACAGCGCAACGATTACGACAAGGAAGTATTCAATGGCGACTTGGGAATCATCCGCCGCATCGAAGACAAAGACGGCACCGCCACCGTGAGTTTTGGTGCCGACTTTAAGGAGGTTTCTTACACCAAGAGCGAGCTCCGCGACCTCATTCCGGCGTACGCCATGACAATTCACAAGGCGCAAGGCAGCGAATACAAAGCCGTCGTCCTCGTCCTCACCAACGCCCACAAACCTTTGCTCAGGCGAGAACTCCTCTACACCGGCGTCACTCGCGCAAAGGAACTCTTGGTCATCATCGCCCCGCGCTCTGCGCTCTCCTCAGCCATCGATGCGCACGGCGTCGACCGTCGATGCACGGGTCTCGTCGACAGGCTCTCCGCGCCCGTCGCCGCGCGTCCATCCAAGCTCAACAACCCGAGATAGATTGCGCGTGCGTGTAATATTTAAAGCGATCCATTTCGCGACGACGACCGCGACGATCACGCGTTTCAATTCCGATTTTAAACGCGCGCCGATGGATAGTCTTCGACGCGAGCCGAAGACGAAGACGCGCGAGGGGGGTTCCTCCAATCCATGGAAAACGAGAGCCCCTCCCATCTGACGAGTTAATGACTCGTCACGCAGCACTTCGGTCTAAATCCGCGTCAGCGACTCGACCACGACGCGGCGCCTCACACCGACGCGCATCGTCGTCGTCACCCGCGCGGTCACCGCGACGCGCCCACGGACGGCGAGGTTTGTGTCGCGCGCGGTACCGACGGCGACCGATCGGTCGGTCGACGCGCGTGGACGTGGACGCGGTGGAAGCGTGTGTGTGCGCGTTCGGTTCAACACTGGTTCGAAATTGCAAAGCGGTTCGTTTGATTCGTTCGTGAGGGCGCGATGCGATCGATGGTTCGGGCGTCTACGGTGCGTGGGACGACGCGGGTAGTGTTGGATGCGTTCGCGAGGCGAGGGTTCGCGGCGGAGGTGAACGCGGCGGCGACGAGGACGCCGGGCGGGGCGGGAGGAGGGGAGGGAACGTCGGGCGGAGCGACCGCGACCGCGACGGCGAATGCGGAGAGAAAGACGGATGGGGCTGGGACATCGGCTTCGGCGTTTGTAAGTGAGGCGGCGACGGCGGCGGCTTCGGCGACGGCGCGCGGGAAGACGACGGGGAGAAAGCTCGGGGAGAGGTTTGGTAAGGAGGTGGTGGATGATATTTACCGAGGGAGTTTTCGGAGCCAGACTGGGGTGAGTTTGAAGTACATGCTGGACTTTGGTTCGCAGCCGATACATCGACAACTCATGGTGAGCGCGCAGTTTCTTCACAAGGAGCTACCGGTGCGATTAGCGCATCGAGTGGCGGAACTGGAAAACTTGCCGTTTGGTTTGAGCGACATGTCGCAGGTTCTCGACGTGCGAGATTGGTACGTCGAATCTTTCACCGAACTTCGGACTTTTCCTCCGATTGAAAACATGGAGGATGAAGAAAAGTTTACGCAGTTGCTCAAGCGAATTATGGCAAGGCACGAAAATGTGGTGCCGATGATTGCGCGCGCGGTTCTCGAGCTCAAGGAGCAGCTCGAGGCGCAGCGCCCAAAGGAGAACAAACCCTCCGGCTTCAGGCGCGGTGGTACATACGCGACGACGGAGCTCAACGAGTTTCCGGAGGTTCATCAGTTTTTGGATGGGTTCTACATGAGTCGCATCGGTATGCGGATGCTCATCGGTCAGCACGTAGCACTCCACGATCCGCCAAAGGAGTCTTACATTGGATTGATTTGCACCTCTCTGAGCCCTTTGGAAGTGGCGCGCGACGCCATCGCAGACGCTAGATCTATTTGCATGCGCGAATACGGAGACGCCCCAGAGGTTGAGCTTTTTGGCGAAGAAGGTTTCACGTTTGCCTACGTGCCGGGCCATCTTCACCAAATGTTGTTTGAGCTCATCAAAAACTCTCTGCGCGCCGTGAGTGACAAGTATATGAATAGCGATACACCACCGCCACCGATCAGGATTGTCATCGCTGAAGGGGCTGAAGACGTGACTATCAAAGTTTCCGACGAAGGTGGTGGCATTCGTCGAAGTGGTTTGGCAAAGATTTGGACGTATCTGTACAGTACGGCGCGAAGTCCGTTGAAGGACATGGATGCCGACTCCGCCGGACCAGTCGTTTTGGCTGGTTACGGCTACGGTCTTCCGTTGTCTCGCTTGTACGCGAGATACTTTGGAGGTGATTTGCAAGTGCTATCCATGGAAAACTATGGCACGGACGCATACTTGCATCTCAATAGGCTAGGGAACATGGCTGAACCTCTGCCCTAGCGCTCGCAGGCTAGAATGTATTTTTAATTTTGAAAACCAGCCACGACGTTCGTTGATTACGTTTACGTATTGTTTTTTGTATTTACATCCTAGGAAAGTGTCTACGACAAAGTCCGGGATTCGTTTTTGGACGAGCGCAACGCTTTCAAAAACCGCGCAACGCTCCGAATACTACCGGTACGGGCGCCCTCGAAAGGACGGCTTGTTAAACTCCTCTAACCCATGGCGGAGATGTGGCTCTTCAGCCTCGCCTTTTGCTGCTCGTTGCAGTGATGCATGAGCGCGCGAAGCAAGTCGCGCGGCAAGATGGAGTCGCTCGAGCCGCGACTCGTAGCCGTGGCGGCATGGCGATCGAAGATGTTGAACACCATACCGAACGCCGCGCCGAAAGCCTTGTGGGTCGTCGGCGATATCTCCAACAAGTGTGCGCGCTCGAGAGCGGCAGAGAGCGCGGAGACGAGAGCCGAGGTGGTAGAGCTCGCAGTCGTAAGTGGGGCCAGCTGTTGCTTGGCTTCGGCGACGCTCATACCAGTCGCGATCGCACCGAGCGTACCCTCAACGGCGACGCCGTTCATCAGTTGAACGCAATCCGCGGCGGCACGGAAGAGAGCCTCAGCGCTCGGGTTGTTGGAAGCGTTCTTGCCACCCAACAACATGCCGACGTTACGCAAGATTGCCCAAACGAGAGTCGCGGCGGCGGCCGATCCGAGAGGGAAGCGCGGAAGAGCCTTGGCGAGCAAAGTTCTACCCTTGGCGAGAGTCACGATGCGCTGGAAGACGCCGTCGTGCTCCGCCCCGCCCACCGCGAGCACGGGAACGGAGGGCAATCGAAGCGTGCTGACCAAACCATCCAACAGAAAGGTGCGGCGCTTCTTCAAGTCTTCCTCCGTTTCGCTCGGTCTACCCTCCTCGAGCTGGCGATCGATATCATCCACGTCCAGCAGCAAGCACATGGAATCCTCAATCATGATGCGCGCCGCCAAGAGCGGCTCTTGCTCCAAACGCCTCTGCGTACCCTCTTCAGCCGTCTCGTTGTCTTCGCCAGTCGAGCCGTTACCCGACGACACGTCCAACAATGGTTTTGGGGATCTGATGTTCCCGAAAGGCACCTTACCGAGACCAGCCAAGCCGGGCACGAACGTCACCGGTCCTCGCGCCTCCTTTTCGTGAGACGCGAGCTCTCGCAAAGTTTCAGGGCAGAACGGCTCCCTCAACTTGGAAGGATTGTTACGGCGCAACCAACACTGATAAAAGTAATCGTGTTCGTACGCCGTTCTGTCTTGTGGGTGTGTAGCGCTCCATTGAATACGAAGAATCGTCTCAATCTCATCATTGGCCATGTACTTGCCGTTGTAGTGCGGACGACCTCGCGGACGCTGTTCTCTCGGTCTTCTGCCCTGCGCTCTCGGCTGACCGCTCGGCATCGGCGCCGACGGCATTTGCGGCGACGCACGAACACCGGGCATGCCCGGCACATCCATCGGAATCGCGTGCGCCATCGGACCGTCCGCCCACTCAGGAATTTCTTCACCGCGGTACTTTTGAGGCGGCGGGCGTCCCATCCCCGGTGGCGGTCCCATACCTGGCGGCATCCCCGGCGGCATCCCCGGCGGAATACTCGGTGGCATCCCCGGCGGCGGTCCCATCCCCGGTGGCGGTCCCATCCCCGGCGGCATCATCATGCCTCCGAACGGCGGGCGCGGCACTTGCGGAGCGGGCGCGTACGCTGCTCGTTCCAGTTCCTCCGCCGTCTTCGTCCCCACCGGCGGAGCCGTTCCATACTGCGGCAACAAATCCGACGGTCGCAGCAATCCTCCACCACCGCGTCCCGCCATCATCGCCTCCTCTTCTCGCGTGCTCATGATGTGCACCTCCTCTTGCGGTCGCTCGAGCGAGAGCGTCGATAGATCGTCCTCCAAGTCGCCGCCCAGTTCCCCCAAAAGCGACGGGTCCGCCGGCGCATCGAAAAACCCACTGCGCGCGAGAGAGAAATCGTACATCGGCGTCGTCAGTCACGCGCTCCATCGCGTCGTCCGCGGATCGAATCATCGCGTCGTCCACGGATCGAATCCCATGAAAATCAAAGTGTACTAGGGCGCGATCCACGCATCCATCGTAGTCGTCCCCGTCGATCGATCGGTCCAACGCGCGTCAAAACCGATCGAGTCGCCGGAGAGTGGGACGCGCGCGTCGTCGTCGTCGTCGTCGTCATCGCGTCGTCGCACCTCATCGTATCGCGTCGCCGGTGTCGTTCGCGCGAAACGCGCGGCGTTATGACGCGTTTCGAAGGACCCGGGTTCGCGATGGTTTCGTTTATGGCGTATTGTGGGGTTTTTAAGGCGATATGCCAGTACACGAGGGTTTAGGGTTTACGATACGTTTCTTGCGTGTGTCGGCACCGCATCACTGCGTCGAGGCCCGCGTCACTCCGCGTCGCGGGGCGCGCCGTGGATTGATTATTTCGCGGAGGCGTCCGTTCGCGTCGTTCTCGTCGAGAAGACGCGCGTGTCGGGCAGGGATCGGTAGCCAAAGCCGTCGGGTCGCCGTCGGTCGCGTTTGGTTGTGCGTCTAGAGGGAAGGAAACGCTTTTTCAATCCAATCCGACCCGATCGGTTCTTTGCCGTCGCCGGTCGATCGCGAAAGACCGCGGTGAAGGTTGGCCCTGACGCTCGCACGTCGACATGCCGAAACAAAAGTACACGGCGTATGACGTCGCGGCGGCGGTCGCAGCGCTCAGACGAAGCGCGATGGGATGTTGGTGCGCGAACGTGTACGACTTGGACTCGGGAGGACGAACGTTTGGGTTCAAGTTTAACAAGCCGTCGGGCGCCGTGGCGAGAGACGCCGGGGACGCGTTGGATGAAAAAGATGCAGAGAGTGAAAAGATCATGGTGTTGATAGAGTCTGGGATGAGAATACACAGAACCAAGTATGAGAGGGCGAAACCGGAGGCGCCGAGTAAGTTTACTGCAAAGCTTCGCATGCACGTCAAGACGAAGCGATTAAACGACGTTAGACAGTTGGGGAAGGATAGAGCGGTTGATTTTACGTTTGGTGGAGGTGATACAGAGTGCCACATCATCGTAGAGCTCTATTCGCAGGGTAACATTGTGCTCACGGATAAAAATTACACCGTGCTCACTTTGTTGCGAACGCACCGCGACGACGAAAAGGGGGTGAAAATTTTAGGAAACCATCAGTACCCACTCGATCGGTTTCAGGGGTTTAGAAAGTACGACCGCGACGACGTTGCGAGCGCGTTATCGCGCGGGACCATCGCGAGCGAGGTGGGCGAGGCGGAGACGTCGGAGCGGGTGCCGGCGACGTTGAGAGAAGCGTTGTGCAGAGCGTTCGGGTACTCGCCTTCCATCGCAGAACACGTGTGTTTGACGGCGGGCATCGACAAGGGAAGCGGTGCCACGCTACCGTTCGATGAGAGCGCGCACGACGAACGCGTGGATGCGCTCACAAAAGCGGTGGTTGAGATTGAAAACTGGTTTGAGGGCGTCACCACGGGTGAAATAGTCGCCAAGCCTTTCGTGTACACAAAGACGGATACCAAGGCGGACGGCACCGACGCCATAGAAGTGTTCGATGACTTTTCCCCGTTCGATCTCAAACAGAACGAGGGACGGCCGACCAAGTCGTTCGAGCTTCCCGCGGGTACAGATCCCGTCTTTGCTTTCGACAACGCGGTGGACGAGTATTACATGGCGCTCGAGGCGCAGTCGGGCATGCTAGCGCGTCGCAAAGCAGAGGCTCAGGCGCTCGCCAAGTTGGAAAAGTCGTTGAAGGACCAGCGCAACCGCGTGGAGCAGCTCGAAAAAGAGCGCGAGAAGGAAGAACAGCGCGCCGTGTTGATCGAGTACAACCACGAGGCTGTGGACACGGCGCTCGCCGCCGTGAACTCGGCGCTGGCGAGCGGCATGTCTTGGGTCGAGCTCGAAGCGATGATCAAGGAGGAACGGCGCATGGGTAATCCGGTTGCAAGTTTGATCAAGTCTCTCGATTTTGAGAATAACCAAATCACCGTGACGCTTGCGAACCATCTTGACGAGTTGGACGAATCGGAAGAGGCGGAAGGCAAGCAGAAGCGCGTATCCGTGACGCTCGATTTGGGCTTGAGCGCGCACGCCAACGCGTCGATGCACTTTGCGGCGAAAAAGAAGCACGCAGAAAAGTTTGACAAGACGATGGAGGCTCAGTCCAAGGCTGTGGCCGCGGCTGAGGCTCGCGCTAAAGCGGCCATGGAGAAGGCTTCGAGTGGTGTTAAAATTACCCGAGCTCGACAACCGCTTTGGTTTGAAAAGTTTCATTGGTTCATCACGAGCGAAAACTGTCTCGTCCTGCAGGCGAAGGACGCCACGCAAGCGGAAATGCTCATCGAGCGATACATGTTGCCCGGTGACGCATTTGTGCACGCCGATATCGCGGGGGCGCCAGTGACCATCGTGAAGCCCCCTCCGGGTGATTTCAAGGCGGTCCCGTCCTACTCGCTCGTTCAAGCCGGCGCCGCCGTCATGTGCCGCAGCTCTGCATGGAACTCGCGAGCGGTGACGTCCGCCTGGTGTACCGCATCCGAGCGCGTGAGTAAGATATCTCCCATCGCGGGTGATAAATTGCCTCCAGGCATCGTGCACGTCACGCGAGAGGATAAACAATTTCTGCCCCACGCGCAACTCATCATGGCGTTCGGTGTCATGTTCATGGTGAGCGAAAAGAACGCCGAAGCGCACAAGAATGACAGACTCGTTCGGAGCGATTTCAACGTGCTGGATGATGAGGATAACGACGTGCAAGAAATCAGCGATGATGATAATCTTAGTCACGCCGACGAAGATGATGATGAAGGAGATGACGTGGAAGTTGAGATGAAGAAGGTCACTTTGGGCGACGGCGCCGTCGTCGACGCCGACGCAAAGGATCGAGTGGACAAACTCGCCGAGTTTTTGGATAGCGGCGTCGGTTTCGCCGGCGATCGTGGCGGCGGGAAGACTACTGACGGCGGCGAAGATCGACCCCCGGTGCGGTTGAGCAGCTCTGAAGAGACAGATTCCCCCAAGCCGACGCCCACCAAGGCGTCCGCGCCTCGGATGTCGGCGAAGGAGCGCAAAGTGCAAAAGAAGGGTAAGAAGAAGGGTGGCGGCAAGGCGCGCTCGGACGATGACGACGATGACGATTTCGTCGACCCACTCGCTGAGCTCGCGGCGAAGAAATCGCCATCCAGAGACCCACCGCAAGAGCCCGCAAACAACAAACCGCTACCGCGAGGCAAAGCTGCCAAGCTCAAGCGCGCCAAGGCCAAGTACGCCGATCAGGACGACGAGGATAGAGAACTCGCCATGGCGTTTCTCGGCGCTGGAGGGAAGAAGGGCGCCAAGAAGAAGGAAATCAAGGCCAAAGAGAAGTTTGAAGAGCGCCAACAAGAGAAACCGAGCGCACCGAGCGCGCCGACGCCGGCACCGGCGCCTTACAAACGCCGCGAAGCCGAAAAGCGAGCCGAAGCGCAAAAATCCAAAGCCGAAGCGGAAGAAGAAGAAGACGCCGAGGAACGCTCCAAAACCTCACTCGAGGACCGGCTCAAGCTCGACGCCGAGCGCCGTGAAATCGTCAACAGACTTGTCAGCGCACCGCTCAAGGATGACGAGATTCTCTACGCCATGCCGGTGTGCGCGCCCCTCGTCGCGTCCAACGCGCTCAAATACCGCATGAAGCTCACTCCGGGATCTCAGAAAAAGGGCAAAGCCACCAAGCTCGCCCTCGACATTCTCATCCGAGCCCCGTTCGCGACTCCCGCCGAACGTGCCGCGCTCAAGGCAATCTCCGAACCTGACGCGTCGACCACCCTTCCCGGCGGCGTCAAGGTTTCCTACCCGCCCGGCGCGCTCAAGGCGATGCACGCGTCGAAGAAGAACTCGTCGGGCGCGTCCAAGCGCGGTCAAAAGAAGCGTTAGCGCGGTGTGACGCTTCATAAACGCATAGCTAGTACGTACAGCGCATAATAAACACATTCATTCCATTCCATTCGCTCATTCCATCCATTCCATTCGCTCATTCCATCCATCCATTCGCTCAAAACATCCATCCATTCGCTCACTCCATCCATTCGTCGTCACATCACGAAGACGAAGACGAGACTGACCGACGACACCGCTGTCACACATCGACACCCTTCTTCGCGACCGACGGAACGAGCCGCAGGCGGAGACGACGCGAACGATGATGGCGACGACGACGTCCATCGCGACGGCGACGACGGCGACGACACCGACGCGCGGACGTCGACGCGATGGGCCTCGCCGACGTGACTTATCCGAAAGAGCGGTGGCGTCGCTTTTGAGGTTGGATGTCGACGCGCGTCGAGGAGGGGTAGGACGAGGACGAACGCGACGTGGGATGCGGGCGTCGGCGTCGATGTCGTCGTCTTCGACGTTGGACCCGATTGGGTTGAACCCGGACCGCGCGGCGGTCGTTCAGGCGGATCCAAACGCGTACTCGTGGACCAAGCAGTGGTACCCGGTGGCCGTCGTGGACGTGTTGGACGAGACGAAACCGCACCCGACGACGCTCTTGGGCGTCGATCTCGTGGTTTGGAAGGATGGAACGGGGAAATGGAACGTGTTCGAGGATAAATGCCCGCACAGATTGGCGCCGTTGAGCGAAGGACGGGTCGAGAGCGACGGAACGTTGTTGTGCGCGTATCACGCGTGGAGGTTCGACGGAGAGGGTAAGTGTACGGCGATGCCGCAAGCGTCGACGGCGGAGGAAGAGGAGAGAATCAAGGCAAATGTGAGGTCGTGTGCGTTTAAGAGACCGACGATGGAGGCGCAAGGTTTGGTTTGGGCCTGGGGCGAGAGCGGGAAGGATGCGGAGAACGAGGCGATGATGACGCCGCCGTTGCTCGTTCCGGAAATCGAAGGCATCGGTAAGAGCGGCCGGGCGGCGTGCGGCGGGTTTAGAAACCACTGGCAAGTGCGGGATTTACCCTACGGTTGGAACGCGTTCTTTGAGAATGCGATCGATCCAGCACACGCCGTCGTGAGCCATCACACGCTCGTGGGATCGAGATACGACGACCCGGCGGGCTTTCAATGCGTCGTCGAGAGACCGGTGAGCGACGCGGGTGGATTTAGATGCGCCATCGACCCGGCGGTGCCACCGTTCAACACCATTGGCAAGTACGACGCGGAAACGTCGTACGATTTCCAACCTCCGGCGCTGCTTAAGATTGATTGGCGTCACGAGGGCGGTCGTTTCTTGACGTCGCACTATTGCACGCCGACTCGACCGGGCTGGTGCCGACACTTTGTCGTCACCATTGCGCAGCGTCGTCCGGAAGCTGGCGACGCGATCCGACAACACCGCTGGTTCAAGCTCAACTTGTTCACCCTCACCTCTCCGGCGTGGCTGACGCACGTCCTCGGGCCGACGTTTTTACACCAAGACATGGTTTTGTTGCACCAACAGGAAAAGATCATCGCCCAGGGCGATGGTCAGGCGTTGGCAAAAAAGTGGAAGGATCAAGTCTTCACCCCGTCCACGGCGGACAAGATGACCATCTTCTTTTACAAGTGGTTTGAGAAGAATGGCCCGATTCCTTGGGCGCCCGGTACGGAGCAAATGCCTCCGATTGAGCGCGATTCTAGCAAGCTCTTCGACACGTACGAGATGCACACCAAGTATTGCACCCACTGCCAAGGGGCGCTGCGCAACACCGAGATTGGCATGTGGGCCACGGGCGCTTTCGCCGGAATCAAGCTCTTCTGGGTCGGCGCCTCGGTCGTCTTCACCGCGTCGCTCCTCGGCGATTCCGGAGACGCTCAGTCGCTCAGTCCTTTCGAGCTCGCGAGCGCCGTCGACGCGAGCGTCTACGGCGACTTTTTCAGCGCCCTCAGCCTCGCCGCCACGTCATTCTTCCTCTGGGGTTTCGCCGGCATGTTCAAATCGTACCCGTTTTCTCACAGCGAAGACGACATCGTCATGGAGGGCACCGCCAAGATTGGCCTCTCCAACGACGGCCCGTCCCCGTACATTGATTTCGTCGACTCTTCCTTATTCAGCAAGGGCGATCG
>Ga0255764_10002917_pt1 | contig 13748 bp, 9 predicted proteins | sample 071ome_30_FD_179964 | JGI IMG/M metagenome (GOLD analysis project Ga0255764, IMG submission 179964) | Coastal salt marsh microbial communities from the Groves Creek Marsh, Skidaway Island, Georgia - 071406AT metaG (version 2) | ecosystem: Environmental > Aquatic > Marine > Intertidal zone > Salt... | reverse complement strand
AGACAGACAGACAGACAGACAGACAGACAGACCCACCAACCGACTGACCGCCAAGCCGACCAGGAAGACGAAGCGACCGGCCCGGCGCCCCTCAAACACACAAACACACGCCGATTCACCCACCCATCTCGTTTGGTCTTTCGTCTCACTCGACATATCTTCCCTGATCTCGACAGGAGGATGTCCCGACCCCGGAGAAGCGTGGAATCATGAACCTGCTGCTCCTGGGAGCCGTCGGAGCCCGTACGTGTTGAATTCACGTGCTGCCGTGCTTTGCGTCGTCGTTGTTGTTGTTGATGTCGTCGTCGTCTCGTGCACCGTTGCCCGATCGTCTCGCTCAAGCTCACCGTTGCCTTCGCCGTCGACCCACTGCAGCCGCTGTCGGTATGGCCGGACCGTTCGCCCTCTTCTTCGTCCCCAAGGGATCTGGAGGTGGTGCCGGAGGACAGGCGGCTCGTGATGCCGCTGGAAACGAGGTCAAGCTGTCCGCTTGGGTGAAGGATCACAAGTCTGGAGACCGCACGCTGGTCCAGGGACTCAAGGGAGACGCCACCTACCTGGTGACCAACGACTCTGGAATCGAGAACTACGGAATCAACGCCGTCTGCACGCACTTGGGATGCGTCGTTCCTTGGAACGCTGCCGAGAACAAGTTCATGTGCCCGTGCCACGGAAGCCAGTACAACTTCCAGGGTAAGGTCGTCCGCGGACCGGCCCCGCTCTCTCTCGCCCTCGCCCACGCCGACATCGTCGACGACGTCGTCACCCTCAGCCCGTGGACCGAGCAGGACTTCCGTACCGGACTTGACCCGTGGTGGAAGTAAAGTGGAGTAGTAGTATAGTTTTGGGGACAATTCGTCACCTGTAATCGTTTTTTCGGGAGGATCCGGATCCTCGATCGAGGACAAAGTTCGTCCGCGAGGACCTTTGCAAAGATCAATTGATCACGTCGGGCGCCATTCGCAAACCTATATAAAACACCACACGGCATGTCCCTGTCCGCGAGCCTGGTACGTCGTCGTCGTCGTCGCAGGCCGACCGACCAGTTTGAAATTGCCTCAAGTCACTAGCCACCAATCACTCGCACCCCCTCAGAGGCGACTGGCGTATTTGTCGAGCGGCGCCGTGTGCGGGACGCTCGCGGTGTACCGAGACGACCTGGTCGCGCTGAAGTACGACGCGGCGAGCGCCGTCGGCCCCCTCCTCCGCCTCCTCGACCCCGAGCAGGCGCACAACATCGGCATCTGGGCGGCGTCGAAAGGGCTCTTCCCGCGAGAGACCCGCCCGGACGACGGATCACTTCGTATCACGTGCTGGGGCAAGCAGTTCAGGTCGCCGCTCGGCCTGAGCGCTGGATTTGACAAAGACGGCGTCGCCGCGGCCAGCCTCCTGGATCTCGGTTTCGCGTTCGTCGAGGTGGGATCCATCACGCCCGAGCCGCAACCGGGAAACCCCAAGCCGCGGTGTTTCCGCGTCGAGATTCCAGGGCAGGAGTGCGTGATCAACAGGTACGGATTCAACAACGTAGGCGCCGACCGGGCCCGCGAGAACCTCGTTCGCCAGCGCGAGCTCATGAGCGGCGGCGGCGTGCTCGGCATCAATCTCGGCAAGAACAAGACGTCTGAGGATGCGGCGGCGGACTACGTGGTCGGCGTGCGAAAGTTGGGTCCGCTCGCCGACTATCTCGTGGTCAATATCTCGTCGCCGAACACGCCCGGACTCCGGTCGCTGCAGAGCCGGTCCCAGCTCGAGACGCTGATCAAGGCCGTCCTCAAGGAGAGGGACCAACTCGAGGGTAACCGGCCCCCGGTGCTCGTCAAGATTGCGCCCGACCTCGTCGACGAGGAGCTGAAGGACATTGCCCGGGTCGCCACCAGCCTCAAGCTGGACGGACTGATCGTGTCCAACACGACCATCGAACGGCCTCCTGCCGTCCAGAGCCATATCCACGGCCACGAGACGGGAGGTCTGAGTGGCAAGCCGCTCTTCGCGAAGTCGACCGAGGTGCTCCACCGGATGTACACGCTGACCAAGGGGAAGATTGTCCTGGTCGGCGTCGGCGGCGTCAGCTCTGGCGAAGACGCCTACAAGAAGATTCGCGCCGGCGCGTCACTCGTCGAGCTCTATACGGCGCTCTCGTACGAGGGTCCCTCGCTGGTGCCCCGCGTCAAGCGGGAGCTCGCGGCGTGCCTAGCTCAGGACGGGTTCACGTCGGTCGCCGACGCGGTCGGCGCCGACCACCGCCGATGACGCCTTACTCTTTGTCAAACTCAATCTCGATCTTCTCGAAGGCTTCCACCTCGTCGTTGATGTCCCAAAACTCGCCCTCGCCGAGCTTGGAGTTTTTCACGAATTCTTTGTAGGCCTTCTTGACCTCCTCGTCCATCGACTCCATGCCCCCGAGGCCGTCCTCGTCCCCCTCGAGGTCGTCCCGCTCGACGACGACATTCTCTCCCTTCTGACGTACCGCCGAAAAGACACTCGCGTCCACGCCGTCCTCGCCGGAGAACATCTGCTGGAAACGCGCACGCTGCCGCTCGCCGCGCCGCTCTCGGACGGCCCGCTCCTTCTCCTCCATGTGAGCGGCCGCGCGCCGCCTCTTGACCATCGCGATGGCACGCGCGGCGATTATCACGGCGGCTGCAAACGCTGCTGCTGGCGCCCGATACTTGCTGGAAGAAGAAGCCTCGAGGGCGTGGGACAGAGGCGCGGGAAGAGATACAGAGAGGCGGCGCAGAAACTCGGTGACCGTGGCGGTCGCCGTGGCGGTGGCGGCCGTGATAGTCGTCTTTATGGCCCCCGTCTGCGGCGGCGACGTCGCATTTGCGGCGGCCGGCGCCGGCGGCAGCCTGGAAACCTCGGAAGCTTTCGAGACGGTAGAACGCGTCGATGACGCGGCCGAAGACGAGGAGGAGACTGGAGCAAATCGATGCAGCCGCTCCCGCAACCGAGACTCGTACGACGCCAGCGTCCGCAAAGCGGTGTCCTTCGGGTCGGCCAGCCGCACGCTCCCGAGTCGGACCTTGATCGCTTCTATTGCCTTGTTCGCACGTTCCGTCGTTCGTTTCAATTGTGTCGTTCCGATAATTGGTGATCTGGGCTGTATCTTGGGCTCGAGACCAAGATCAGCGGGTGCAACGGGCAAGACGGGCGAGACGACCGCCACGGCGCCCGATGACGACCACTGGTCCCTCGGTGCGATCTCTTCTCTCGCGTCCCGTTCAAACAGAGAGCTCTCGATCGTCGCGCTCTCGAAAAAGTCCTCCAGCCTGCTGACGCGCTCGTCCTTGGTCCCCGCGGGGATGGCCGTTGGCGCTCGCGGATCGTTCGGCCGTCGCGACGGGCGTGTGCAGACAGAGGCGCCGCTACGGAATCGATGGACCGTGAGCATCTTCATGGTCCGTCTGTCACAGATGCGCGAGAAGCGACGGGATCGGAGATCGTTGACAATTGAACTGACAGATCGTCAGCTCTGGCCGATGGCTTGAGAACGAAAACATCATCAGGACCACCACCATCACTGGCAGGCGCGGGTGTCGTCGTCGATGGATTCTACTCAGGAGCGAGACGGACAGGCGCGGCCGAAACGAACGCGATCTATCAATCACCAATCGACGTTTGAATGACCCAGGAGGACGACGAAACATCGCTCGCGCTCGGCCAACGGGTCGTCGTCCACGGGAGACACCGGGCCACCGTACGGTACGTCGGTACCGTCGACGGCCACGAGGGTCTCTGGGTGGGCCTCGAGTGGGACGATCCGGGGCGGGGGAAGCACGACGGCTCGCACGACGGCAAGGCGTACTTCTTCTCGAGCGTCCCGGGCGCCGCGACCTTCGTGCGGTACGCGTCCCTTGTCAAGCATGGACTGTCGACGGGGATCTCCCTGGAGGAAGCCGTGCGGATCAAGTATGGGACCTTGAAGGACGTGTCGGCGGCGGCGAATCAGGTCGTCCGGGGCGACGTTGAGCGGATCAACGAGTTCCTCAGAGAGGACGGCGCGCTCGAGGTGGCGGGACTGGCCAGTCTGCGCGTATCGTCGGTGCGAGACCGACTCTCGTTTCTTCGGAACGTCAGAGAGCTGGACCTGTCGGATAACTTGCTGTCGGGACAGTCTTGGGGCGCCCTTTTGGGACTGGCGGCGTCGCTGCCCAGCCTGCGGGTGCTGAACGTGAGCAACAATCGCATGGGGGACGTGCCCATCGGAGACGTGGGGACTGAATATAGGAACGACAGCGTGACCACACTGGCGCTCAACGGGTGCATGATCACGAGCGAGGACACGGTGCGGTGGATCGCGGCCGCGTTTCCCGCCGTCGTCGAGCTGTACCTCTTCGACAACCGGATACGCATCGGTGGGACTGGCTCGGTATGTTTCCCTGCGCTTCAAGTGTTGGACCTGGGCCAGAACGGCCTGGCGTCGTGGGCGGACTTGGACCGGTCGCTCGGCGACCTTCCCTCGCTCCGCGTCCTCTCGCTGGAGGGGAACGGAATCGACGAGGTTCGCGTGTCGGCCGGCGACCGGTTTCCGGCCCTCGAGCAGTTGAGCGTTGCTCGTAACGGGGTGGCCGATTGGGACCGGGGTATCCAGGAGATGGGCCTCTTGCCCCGGCTCAAGCAGCTGCGGTTCACGGAGAACCCGCTGTGCACGGACGAGCCCGACGTGGACAGGCTGATCGCCCTCGGCCGCCTCGGTAGCCTCGTTTGGATCAACGGGAGCGATGTCACGGCGGCGGAGCGGCGCGACTGCGAGCTGGCGTTCGTCCGGAGCCTGGATCGTTTCGTGCCCGGCGAATCCCTATCGGTTCCGCTCGAGGCGCGGGTCGCGGCGCTCGAACGACAGTATGCCATCTCCAGGAACGCCTCAGGGGCTGGCAGCGTCGCGTGCACGTCGATGGAACAGTCCATGGTGGTGATGGAGCTCGTTCGCGGGGGCACTCGTGTCGCGACCAAGAGGGTGCCGTCGTCGCTGACGCTCGACAAGCTGAAGCGGGTGGCGGACAGGCTGCTGGCACGGGGCAACAACGACGGCGTCGGCGATGGGCACGTCGAGGTCGTCCTCAACGGCCTGCGGTTTGAGGCGGCGGCCCTGTTCGGGGGCGAGGAGGAGCGGGGGAGTCTGGCGGAGATTCTTGATCAAGAATCTCATGAGCTTTGAAAAATCTGAATCCGCCCAGCTTTACACAGCGTAGTTCATACATGCCGTACCTCGGTGGACTGCTGGAAGCGTCGAGCAAAACGCTCGTGTTGGCGTCCAAGTCGCCCAGAAGACAGGAGCTCTTGAAGCAGATCGTCCAGGATTTCCGAGTATGTGTGTCCTCCTTCCCAGAGAACCTCCCTCGCACGGACCCTAGTACGTATGCCCGGGCGACGGCCGAGGCCAAAGGACAAGACGTCTTCCGCCAGGTGGGGGGACGGGACGTGATCGTGCTCTCGGCCGACACCGTCGTCGAAGGCGAGCCGGGACAGATTTGGGAGAAGCCGCTGGACGCCGCGCACGCCCGGGAGATGCTCATGTCTTTGAGCGGTCGGTCTCACAATGTCCATACGGGGGTGGCATTAATAACGGATGCCGCTGTCGAGTCGTTCACCGTGACGACCACGGTCTACTTCGTGAAGCTCGATGAGGCGGACGTCGACCAGTACATCGCCAGCGGAGCGTGTCAGGACAAGGCGGTGGGTATTGAACTCGATCGACGCAAGCTCGCATGCGCTTACCCTCTCGAGTCTCACACTCACTCGCGCTGCGCTCGTTCGTTCGTTCGTCAGGGTGCCTATGGCATTCAAGACGCTTGGATGGTCGACCGGATCGAGGGGGACTACTTTGCGGTCGTCGGGCTGCCTGTCAGTCGCGTACGGACCTCAATCAAACATCTTTTACCTGTGCAATGAAACTCATCGATCAGTTCCTCCGCCGACGCGTCGAGCGGTCGTCCCTGGTGCGCTCCGAGCGAGAGCGCTTTCGGTCGTCGTCCTCGCGCTTCCGGTCGTCTTCGCGCTTGCGAGCGTCGCGCTCGCCGGACGAAGATGGCCTGCGCCGCCGATCGTCGGTCTGGCGGTCTCCATCGCGGCGCTCGTCGCGGCGGTCATCACGTCGCTCGTCGCGGCGATCGTCCCGGCGATCGTCCCGGCGGTCCCGATGAGACGACCGCCGGTCGTCGCGGCGAGAATCGACACGCTTGTCCTTGTCGGCCGGCCTATTGGACTTGAAGTCCTTCGCGTCCTTGGCACTCTTGCTGTCTTTGGCGCTCTTGACGTTCCTGGGGTCCTTGCCGTCCTTGAAGTCGTCCTTGGCGTCCGTCTCATCGCGTTTTCTCTTGCGAGAGTCGCCCGTGCGCTTATCTTCAGCCGCTTTTGACCTAGACTTTTTCTCATCCTCGCGCTTCGATCTGGACCTCTCGTCCTGCTTCGCCGCCTTGTCCGCCGCCTTGTCCGCCGCCTTGTCCGCCGCCTTGTTCGCCGCCTTGTCCACCGCCTTGTCCGCCGGCTTCTTGCTGCTGGTGCTCCCCGCGCCGGCCTTGCGTTTGTCACCCGGCGTCGCCTCGTGCTTGCCACCGCGCTGCTCGGTCTTGGTCGAGCGGTCGCCCTTGTCGGTGCCGTCCTTGGCAGCGCCGCGCCTCTTCGGCTTTGCCTCTTCGGACTTTTTCGTCTTCGAGGCATCTGCCTTGGATTCGTTCTTGGGGCCAGTGTTGCCGCCCTTCTTCGATTCCACCTTGGCCTCGTCCGTCTTCGGGGCCTTCTTGGGCGGCGGTTTGCCCCCGGCGTACTCCTTCCGGGTCTGCACCATCTGCCGATCCCGCATCGACATCTCCAAAGAGGTACAGTACATTCTTGCGAGCGTCTTGAGGTCCTCGCGCGGGTCCTCCTGGCTGATTGGCCGCAAGATGGCAAGCAGGCCCTCGGCGTCCTCACGAGTCGCAGGGTACACGCGTGTGCACCGGTTGAGGATCAGCAGCATGTTCTTCATCTGCATGTAGTCCCCGGCCATGCAGGAGCTCGCCACTTCAAACAGTCGGCTGGACCAGGACGCGGTGAGCCGCGTCCATTCCGGGAACGATATCGGCAGAAGCTCGCCGCCCTTGAAGACCTTGAACGACTCGGACGAGGCGCACTCCCTCTCGAACGTCGCCTTCTTCCTCCATCCCGAGACCATGCCCATGATCTCCCCGAAAAAGATGCCCAGGTTGATGGATTCCCTTTCGGTCGAGCACCTCGCGATGAAGGCGAGCTCCTTGAACAGTCGGTCGAGCACGGAGAGCAGTCTGAAGCCGGGCGGCCCCAGCTTGTGGGCCCGCTTCAGGAACTCCACGCAGAAGATGGCATCCTTCGGCGACATAAAGAGCCTAGGAAGCATGCAATGCTGCACGAACTCGCGGGCAGCCGCGGCCTGGACATCGGCGGCGGCACCGGCGCCGCCACCGGCCGTCGCGCGGTCGCCGACATCATCGCCGTGACCGCTGCCAGCAAGGACCCAGGAGCGCGAGGCGCGTTCAAAGATCTTGAACACCGTCGTCGTATTGACCTGCTGGGCCTGCATGTCCGCCGGAAGCACCTCGCACAGGTTCTTGAGCTGAGCCAGCTCCGCCTTGAGCTTCTCGAGCGGCACCTCGGGCGACTGCTGCTGCTGGCCGCCGTACTGTGTGCTGCTTCGGGACGCGATGTCGTCCTCGAGGTTCCTCTTGGATATGTTGATCTGCTTGAGCGTCCCCTCGTATCTGGCCGTGGGCACGCGCATGTCGGGCAGCTCGTATGCCCAGAAGCAGACGAACAGCTCCCATGACATGCCCGAAAACGCCCCGTCTGGTGCCAGCTTGGCCATCTGCTCTTGGATCATCGGCCAGGCGGTCGGATCGACGTTGTCGTCTGTCGTTCTGCCCGGTTTCGTCTCGACGCCATCGACCTCGCCGACCTCGCCGTCCTCGCCGGCGGCCCTCTTGACTTGTTCGCCACCGTCCCCTCCTTCGACACCGCTGACCCCGTCGATCGGATCGATCGGATCGACCTTGTCGTCCGTATCGACTTGATTGTCTCTGGCCGCGTATGGCTTGACGGTCCGCAGGATGGGGCGGTACAGCTGCATGATGATCTCCAGGTCGATCTTGTAGTCGACGACGAGGTCCTCGATGGACGGCAGCAGCGCTTGGTACTCTTCCGAGGACAGCGACTTCTGCAAAAATTCGATGTACTGCATCGTTACCTCCTGGCACTTGTCGATGAGCTCGGCCGCGAGCTTCAGGTGCTTTGACGGCGGGTCCAGCGTGATGAGCGTCTTCTGCTGGGCCAGCAAGAGCAGGAGAGGGAGCAGGAGCTGCTCCTTCTCGGGCCCTTGTTTGAGGGCCATCAAAAGCCGCTGGAGCACCCGCACAGGGTCCTTGGTCTTGCCGCCGATCTCCTTCCCGCCCTCCTCCTCGCCGACGACGTACTGGATCAGGGCCTGGCTGCCGGCCAGGGCGTCCAGCTGCTGGTAGCTGACATCGACCGTCGGCGAGATCCTTGTCATGGACGTGATGATCTCCTTGAGAACGAGCAGATCCAGGGACTCGCTCTGCTTGAGGTTGTTGGCCACGAGCTGCGCGAGCGCGGTGACCTCGACGTTCCGCTGCGTCCGACAGACGATGCCCGTGAAGAGCGCGAGAAATTGGAACCACTCCTCGAGGTTGACGCCGTCTTCCTTGAGTTTGCGCTTGCCGGAAGACAGCTGCTTGACGATCGAGTAGGTGAGCACATCGAACGCCATCGGCGTCAGGTACTTGAGAGACTCTGAGATGGACGCGACCATCCCGGGCATGCCCATGACCTGCCGCAGCAGTTGCCTGCAGACGACGAAAGGGTTGGCGTGTGCTACTTTGGCCAGCAGCCGTCCGATAGGCCGCATAGTCTTCCGGGTGTCTTTGTTGGTGGTGGGCGCCGTCACCCGGCGCAGGATCCTCCGCGCCTCTGTCTCTGCCAGTTTTTCAGACGCCTGCAGCAGCGGCGAGCTCGCGACGAGCTCGCCGAACTCTGTATACAGCCGGAACCGCTCCGGGTACGTCAACTTGGACAGCACATCGGACCACAGCGAGCTGGCGATGGCCACGTTGGACGGCACCAGGTTGTAGGCCGGCAGGAGCGTGCCGAGCAGCAGCTGCTGGCCAAGCTCTTTCTTGCCCTGATTCCCGCTGCTGATCAATCCGCTGACCGCAGCGAGTACTTTCGCAAACGCCCGCAGGTCGAAGTGCAGGTGCTGTCCGAGCAAGGCGATCGCAGCCATGGCCCGCTCGCCGAGCTCAGGGCCATCGGCCGCGGTTCCGGTACCGGGGGCGCCCCCAAGCTCGTCGCATACGATGGAGCACAGTGCACGTCCGACGCACTCGCACGCGGCCACGTCGCGGACCCCGTGGTCACCGAGGTGCTTCACGAGCAGCATGGCATCGTCCCACGCACCGCACGCCAGCAGGTGGCCCAGAAACTCCAGCCGCTGGTCGTCGCCGCCGATGATGTTTCTAAAGGAATCGGTGTCCAGTTCGACGGTGCGCGCAGACTGTCCCGCCCGCCGCACGGGCATGTCCTCTCCTGCCTTGCTGGCCAGGGACACGACCCCGATCTTCTTGACCGACTCGTCCAGCTTTGCCGTCCGTGCCGCATACCAATCTTTGTACTCGGCATCGACGGGCATGAACTGCGCAATCAGGTCCTCCAGTTTGAGGACGCCCCTGCGCACGAGCAGCGCCGCCGTCTGGTGCAGGCCCTGGGGGGCGGCCTCGCCGCTGGCCAGCCGAAACCCGAGGAACTCGGCGCACTTATGGATGCCGAATCCGTTGATCAAATCGATGAAAGTCTCGTTGTCCGGGTGCGCCGCAAACGCGTCTAGGATGATGCTGGACACGCGATTCGGGTCGAGGTCAAAGTAGCCGATGAGCGACTTGATCTCCATCAGGATGCCCTCCAGGTTTTCCGTCGACACCTTGGCGTCTCCGGACTGATTCAGCAGCGTCAAAAGCTTGGAGTATCCCTCGGATTCCTCCCGAAGCATGTTGAACTTCCGCTGCGCGTAGACGTTGCGCGTGTTGAGCCGGATCTCCCGCTTCCGCCACCCGTCCTTGTACGACGCGACCAGCCCGACCGCCTCCATGAATTCGCCGTCACTGACCTCCATGAGCACCCGCCGGGACACGCACTCCTTTTGCATCAAGGTGGCCGCCGTCCGCGCGAGCAGCTGTCCGGCCGCCCCGTCCCGGCCCTCCCTCTGGTCGTTGCCGTCGTTGCCGCCGTCGTCTCCGAGCAGCTGCCACGCCATCCAGAGCGCGTCACCCAACTCGTAGTTCTCCGCTCCCGCCTTCTTGAACGCCTCGATGTCCTGGACGCGCTCGACGAACGTTTCCGGAGCGAGCTTTCCGCTGGAGACCCCCTCGAGGAGCAGGCCGACGAGGAGGAGGAGGCGGGTCTCTTGAGACGACGCGAGGTCGCCACCGCCCTCTCCCAGCGCCTCGAGGAGCTCCTTGCCATCGTTGAGCGATGCGACGACGCTCGACACCTGGACGCCCGTGTCCAGCACGAACGACGGGGTCATGACACGAATCGCCTCGTTCGAAATTGGATTCGCTCGCGCCCTCGACTTCCGAAGCGTGATACCGCCCGAGTGGGTTCGAAACGCGCAAGGGGTCGTCGGGGGTTACACACACGAGTTCTTTCTTTTGGGGGGGTGCGAATTTCCGGGCAGCGCGAACGAGTTCTCTCTCTCCATCATCCACCCTCGGCACACAAGCTTTGCCTGGCTGCTGCTTGGCGTTCGTGCCTTACGACCGGGACGCGAGGGCGTACTGCTGCTGCTCCTTCGAGATCATCTCGCACGTCGACTCAAGCGTCTGGAGCAGCTTGGAGATCTTGCTGCTCCACTCGTTCAGTACGGCCGTCTTGGGCTTGACGCCGCCAAACTTGATGGTGCCCGACGCCCTGTCGATCTTCGCCGCCAGGCCCCGCTCCGACACCATGTCGCACAGGTGCTTCTCCGCCTCGGCCTCGCTCAGCTCCAGGATCTGCGCCAGCCTCGGCATCGAGATGTGGCTGTAGAACGAGCTGATCGTGTAGATGTTGTGCTGGACGACGCGCAACCTGAACGCCTGCTTGCGATCCTCGTCAAAGACGTCCGTCTGCGACGCCATTTCGTCGGCAAACTCCTGAGACAGCACATTCCACCACAGGATCTCGTCTTTCGAGAAATGCGAGAGTAGAGACTTGTACACCGGCATGGACTCCATCCTCGAGTCGGCCTTCGTGGCGTCAAGCAGCGTGACCTGGTCCGAGTCCCTGGGCGCCAGGACGGCGTACCAGGCGGCGTGCTTCAGGGCGTCCTCCCACGCCGTCGGATCCGCAGCGATGCCCGGCGTGTCCAAGATGGCCCGGTACGACCTGCACACCTCCACGTAGTTCTTCTCGTGCAGGTGGTACTGGATCATCAGCGAGTAGTACTGGATCTTGAGCTCCTCCAGGCTCGGCGTGCCCTTGGCCGGCTCCTCGATGCTCGTCCCCTCGATCCCAATCTCCCCGGTCGACTCCCCCTTCTTCGTCGTCTTCCGCACCACAAACGCCCTGGGAGACACCTTCCTGGACAGAATCTGCGCCCGCACGTAGTCCTTCTTCTCCAGACACAGCCGCACCTGCTCCAGGATGTACGCAATCTTCTCCACCTTGGCCATTGAACCGAACGTCTCCACCGCCACCTCCTGCAGAATGTTCGCCGCCTCCCCGATATCCCCCTCCTGCTCCTTCATCGCCGCCAGCTGCCTCGTGATCCGCGCCCGCTCAATTTCCACATAGATCTTTCCCTCCGTGATACCCTGCAGCGTCCGAATCATTTCTTCCTTTGTCTCCCGCCCCATCTCATCCAGGAACTCCATGCACTGCCGCACCATGGCCCGCACCACCTCCTTGAGCTGCCCCCGGCGCTTTGTCAGCAGCACGAGCTTCTCCTGCGCATCCTTGTAGTTCTGCTGCTTGTACAGAAGCTCCATCAGCGAGCAACACGCCAACTTGGTACTCACTGGATCCTCGGCCAGCCGCCCCCTCTTCTCGATCGCCAACAGACCCTCCGTCGCCTGTGCAAGACCGCCCGATTCGGCCGTCGAGACGAGCCTCTGGACCTCCTCTTTCACCGCCTCCTGGTCGATGTTCTCCGCTGCCTTCTTCGAAGACGTGACGGGCACGTCCTCGCTCGTATCCATGGACTTGGGGACAGTCATCCTCGCGCCTGTCGCTGTGAATTCGTCGTCGAAGTCGTAGCTCGATCGAATCGCTGATTTTCAAACGACGAGGGCGATTGATTCGTTGCGCTCGACCGGTGGCGAGCGAGGTAGTCGACGATGTGTGGTAGAGGGCAGCTTCAGTGTCCGTGAAGGTACCGAGTTCCTTTTCTTTCTGTGTCAAGGTCGTCGTTTTCGTTGTGTCCGGGCTGGACACCTGGACACCTGGACACAATCAAAACGATCGCACGTACGTACGTACGTTGTTGCCATCACCGTCGTGCCTTCTCTCTGTTCTCGTCTTGACCCGACGCGCGGTGGAGCGTCCTCGCCCCGCTGCGTACGAGCCTCTCTCAAAGTCTCTCACACAGCATTGCTGCTTTTGGGCGCGTTGCTCGCCTTCCTTGCGACGTATGCGTCTTGCGAGGTGGCGCAGGGGTGACTCATACTCCCCTCGTCGTCGTGTCTGGACGCGTCGACCTGTACTCACGCGAGCGCGGAACCACTGTCGAATTTCCGAACGCAGGTAGGACGACGATGGCAGACGAAGAGCCGGTCAACCCGAGGCCGGAGATCGAGGAGGCCTGCCGCCCCCAGTGCGTCAAGCCGATGCTGGAGTACGAGAAGTGCGCGACCAGGATTGCTGACGATCAGACCGGTGAGGCACACTGCACGGGCCAGTACTTTGATATGCTCGAGTGCCTGGATCGGTGCGTGGCACCCAAGCTCTTTGCTAAGTTGAAATAGACGGATGTGTAACGAAGAGGGTATACGTTGACTGTGAACAAGGTAGAAAGAATCGTTTATCGTCGTCTACTCTATCTATCCATCTGTATTCGTACATTTGTCTACTCGTCCTGCGCCTCGGCGGGCTCCGTGGGCTCGGCAGTCTCGACGTCGGCAATGGTCTCCTTCTTCGTCTTCTTGGACTGCGGGCTGGACATGGCGGCACCGCCGGCGGCCACTGCGAGGCCCATCATGGCCTGTGGGACGTTGTCGAGCGACGGGGAGGGCAAGTGAGCGGGAGAGGTCGAGAAAAGGATAGAGGTGAGGGGTAGAGATGGAGATGGAGATGGAGATGAGGTATGGATGACGAAGGGCGAAGATTCGGATGCACATACGAGGCTATTATTCCGACCACCGACAACGCACCGTATCGACGAGGGCGGCGTCAAAAGCGATGCCCGCCAATGCAGCCGCGCCCCCGATGCCGGCCAGGACAACGCCAGCGGTGGTGACGTTCTTGAGGGCCCTGGCAGTGGCGGCGTTCTTCTTCTTCGCAGCCTCGGACAGGGGCTCGTCCGTCTTGTCGTCCTCGACCTCATCCTCTTCGGTGGCGGGGATGATCGTCGTGGTCGTGGCGGCAGTTGCGATCGAGGAATCATCAATATCCTCCTCCTCCTTCTCCTTCTCCTCCTCCTTCTCCTCCTCCTCTTCCACCTCCATCACCTCGGCAACCGCCTCCACCGTCTCCTCGGCCTCGCTCTCGACAATCTCCTCGTCGACAACGACACTGGCCTCGCCCACGAT
>Ga0255764_10002916_pt1 | contig 13753 bp, 12 predicted proteins | sample 071ome_30_FD_179964 | JGI IMG/M metagenome (GOLD analysis project Ga0255764, IMG submission 179964) | Coastal salt marsh microbial communities from the Groves Creek Marsh, Skidaway Island, Georgia - 071406AT metaG (version 2) | ecosystem: Environmental > Aquatic > Marine > Intertidal zone >... | reverse complement strand
TATTTATATACTCAACAAGAGATAGATGATGGCACAGTGGATAGAGATATTGAAAGAGCTGAAAACCTTATAGAGTTCAATTGTTATATGACTGATTTACAAATTGATAGAGGCGATTGTCCAACGGCGACAACTACCACAACTTCAACAACAACTACCACAACTTCAACAACAACTACCACAACATCAACAACAACTACCACAACAACTACTACTCTTCCACCTACCACAACTTCAACAACACTATCACCTACTACAACTATTCCATCTATAACATCCACAACAACTCTTCCTTCCAATTCAAATTCTGAGGAAGTAGCACCATTTAATTCCGATATTTTCAATAATCAAACTGACGACCAGTATTTATTCATTGAAGGGCAAGCTGCTGATAACTCAGAAATAAATAAAATCTCAAAATCTAAATTGAGTATTAAAGATGGAGAAACCAATTTATCACTTAACTTTTCTTGCAATATTGCATGTAATCGAGACAAATTTAATAATTTTGAGGTAGAGCTTCAGGGTACAATAGATGTTGAAACGACAGGATTTTTGTCTAACTCTATTGTCTCTGTCTGGCTATTTTCAGAACCAGTTTTAATTGGATCTGCAACTACTGATGAAAGCGGTAATTTAAAAACTACTTTTAATACTCCTGAGATAAATGTTGGTAAACATACTTTACAAGTTATTGGCACTACAAATGATGGCAAAAACATTACAGCTAATATTCCAGTTGAAGTTGTTGAAGTTGAAGTTTTCCAATTTGTTGAAAGCCTAGGACCAATAGGTAATGTTGAGATTAATAATGAACTTATAACATCAATTCCAGTATTTAATGAAATAGACTTCACAAATCCAGAAGAAAATAAAGCTGCCACTCAGCTTTCAATTTATGTAATTATTTTGTTTTATATAATTTTGATGATGCAGGAGTGGTTTAACAGGATAATCTCAGAATATAAAATTTCAATTTTTAATACCGAGAGAACTTATAAAGAATCATCAACTATTAAACGTAGATTAAAAATATTATTTGCACTAATTACTACAGCTTTTCTTATTGGATACGTGGAAGAAGGTGCCAATGTTTCACTATCAATTGAAAATATAGCAATTTTTATTGCAGCTTTTTTTGGACTTCTAATTGCAACACTGTCGTTTGAAGGTCTTGAAGGTTTAATTGAATCAAAATTTTATAATCAAAAAGTATTTTTCACTTGGGCCCCACAGGCAATAATATTTGTAATACTTTCTACTTTAAGTTTTATTTATTTTAAATTACCAATAGGTTTTCTTTTTGGATTCTTTACCTCGAGCAATATTGAAAAAGATAGAGAGCAATCTAAAATATCACCTAAGTTTTTTGCACTAACTTCACTTTTAGTATTTGCCGTTCTAACATTTTATTTAACTTCATTAAAGCTGGTATTAAGTTCTACTTTATTAACAGCAGTTTTTGGTATTACATATTTAATGTGTTTAGAAGGCGTAATCTTTAAGAGTATTCCTGGTGGAGGAAATGAATTATTAGAAGCTATAAGGGACTCGAAAAATTACTCTAAGATCTTACCAATTGGTATATTTGCTTTAGGCGTTTGGGCGTTTATGAGAATTATTATTTTGCCAACAGGCGGAGAGTTTCAAAATATGCAAGCAGATATTTTAGGTTCCGGACAAGCTCTAGGATTTTTTATTAAATTTTTACTTACCTATATAGTGATTCTTTTCGCATCTGGAATGAGTATAAAATATTTTAAAAGAGAAAAAATTAATTAGTTTTTAATTGATATCCCCAAACAGAATATTCATCTAAATTAATATCTCGTACACCATGCTTATCTAAAGCAGCAACAATTTGGGCACGGTGTTCAGCAGAATGAAAAACCATTTGAGATAGGATTGTTGAAGCTTTAGAAGTTCTTTCACCGCCATCACTTAGCACGTAATGAATATCTTTATCTTCCATATCAACATATTTCAATGCATCGTTGTCTATTCTCTCAAGATGCTTAAGTAATTCATCAATTACTTCATGACTGTCGGGGTTATCTAACTCCAGCTTTACCAAATCGTTTCCCGCTAGTCTTTGCTCATATGAATGTGCAGCAGAAACTGTATGAATAAGAATTCTTTTTACTGTCCACTCTGGATCAACAATGTAATAGTCTAAAACCTTACTATCAAGTTTTTGAACGGCTTTGTAAATTTCTTGATTTGCCCATCCCATATGTTTTAGTAATAGTTCTAAAGAAATCATGAGCTAATCTCCTTGTTTCGTATTGTCAATATAGCTCCAGACATCATAATCATCTAAATTAATATCTCGTACACCATGATTATCTAAAGCAGCGACAATTTGTGCTCGATGCTCTGCTGAATGAAAAACCATTTGAGATAGAATACTTGAAGCGGCTGCACTTCTTTCCCCTTTTGAAGTCATAAATGTAATAACTCCATCATCTAAATTTGAATTTTTAACTAACTGTGTATCAATTCTCTCTAAGTGTTCTAATAGTTCATCAATAACATCAGGACTATCAGGGTTTTTTAGTTCAAACTTTGAGAAAGGGTCACCATTTAATCGTTGACCGTATAAATGAGAAGCACCAGCAATGTGAATCATAATATTTTTTACTGTCCATTCAGGGTCGATGAGATAATAATCTAAAACTTTACTATCAAGTTTTTGAACAGCTTTATAAATCTCCTGATTGGCCCAAGCCATATGTTTGCATAAAACTTCTACTGATATCATCTATTCTCCAATTTATCTACTCTATTTTTTAACTCTTCTAATTCAGAAAGGACTTTTTCAAGATCGTCTTGGTTTTTAGCCGATCTAATATATCGCTCATTTTGCCATTTCATACCCCATTTTGTGAGTGGGATAGTAATGAGCATTACTGGAACTAGAGGCAGAGCTTCTTTTGGTGATTCAAACATAGCAATAAAAATAAATAACCCAGTAAACAAAATGTAGAGAAAATACAGAACCGCTTTTTCCATAAAAGAAGTAAACTTTATTTCTTTTTCTGCATTCGATTCCATATAACTAGAGTAGTGTCTTAACTAAAATATTATTTATGAAAGTAATTGTTATCTGTACTGGTAATACATGTAGATCCCAAATAGCCGAAGGTTTGTTGAAAGCTAAGTATCCAGAATTAGAGGTACACTCTGCTGGAACAAAACCTGAAGCACAAGTTAATCCATATGCAGTTAAAGCTATGCATGAACGTGGTATTGATATAAGTCAACAGTATCCAAAATTAGTCGATGAGTTTATTGACCAATACTTTGATTACGTCTTGACTGTTTGTGATTCAGCAAAGGAAATATGTCCAATATTTACTAATGCAAAAAATAGAGTTCATAATTCATTTGTAGATCCTTCACAAGATTCGTATGAATCTGAAGAGGCTGCCTTAACTATTTATAAAAATACTGTCGATGAGATATCTAATTGGCTTGATACGTTAACATTTTCTTGATGGAAATCATTAAAACTTTTAAAAATATTGAAAATAGTAACAACTATTACATTATTGAATTCAATGATTCAATTGTTGTTATTGACCCACCTAGAGATGCGTGGAAAGTTTTAAATTACTCATCATCAACAAAAAAACCAATTACGCATATATTAGAAACACATATCCATAATGATTATTTAACTGGAGCGTTTGAAATTGCTAATGTGCATAACTCAATACATGTTGTACCAGAACCACTTAAAAAATCTAACTTTCAATTAGCAGATAGTAATTTTGAAATTAATGTTGAGGGGTACTCTATAACTTCACTTCCAACCCCAGGGCATACCTATACGCATGTTTCTTATGTACTTGAAAAAGAAGGAACAACAGTAGCTATATTTTCTGGTGGTTCAGTCACATCTAATGGAGTTGGAAGAACAGATTTAATTTCTCCAGCTGACACAAGTATATTGACGCACCATCAGTTTGAGTCAAAGAATAAATTTCATGAATTTGATGATAAAGTCTTTGTGTATCCAACACATGGTCAAGGTAGTTTTTGTGGAGTAACCAATAAACCATTACCTGACTATCCGACAATTGAATCTTTAAAAATTGATAATGCTTTGTTTGTAGAAAAAGATTACAAAAATTTTGAACAAAACTTACTTAGTTCACTCGGTGCTTATCCAAGCTATTTTGGAACTACAAACAATTTTAACCTCGGGGACTTTAACTTAATCTCGAATATAGAAACACCTCAAGTAATTACAGATATGGAAATTATTGACGATGTTGTTTTAGTCGATGCAACAGTAGATAAAAATTTTAAAGTTCAAGATGCAATAAAAATTCCAAATAATAATAAATTTTCATCTTATGTTGGGTGGATAATCAATAATGAAACACCTCTTGCTTTAGTTTTTGAAGATAGAGAGATTGAACTTTTTAATATAGAAAATTTGACAAATACCCATGATGATTCTCAACTATATAGTGACAAAATCAGTCAGACAATATTATCCCTTTATAGAGTTGGTATTGAGAAAATAAAGTATATTATTCCTCAATCTGCAGTGAAAAAATTAAAAACAAGCACAATTACAAAAGAAACATACAACGGTGAAAAATTTTACGATATTAGAGAAAAAAATGAAAAAAACTCTGATGAGGAGTTTTCATTTGATATCTTATCAAGACATTATTATCAAAATGGTTCCCTTCCATCAAAATTCTTAAACCTTAATGAAAATTATCTTTCCTGTGGAAGCGGACTGAGAGCGGGTCTTATTGCAAGCATCATTAATAATGAAAAAACAATATTTTTAAACGATACATCAGTTGATTCTTTGGATAAATAAAAATACAAAGCATAGAATATAGCTATTATCTAAACTTGGATTGTTAAGGTAATATGAAAAAATTTTTTAAGTGGCTACTTGTAATTATCATTTCACTTCAAGCAATTGTTTTAATTGCAGGCATTGTAATTTTTAGGTTGCCCCTCCCTAATCATGAAATAGATGTATCTGGATTACCACTTAATGATTTTATTGAAATTATTCGAGATGAACGTGGAATACCTCATATATATGGTACAAACGTAGATGATATCTTATTCGCACAAGGATACGTACACGCACAAGATAGATTTTGGCAATTAGAGTTTTGGAGTCATCTTAGTACTGGCAGGCTAGCATCACTTATTGGTGATCCTGGAATTGGTGCAGACCTTTTGTTCAGAACTTTTGGATTTGGTAGAGTAGCTCAGGAAGAGTATGACAATTTATCTCCGGAGTTTAAACAAGATCTTATTAGCTATACAAATGGTATAAATGCTTATATAGAGTCGAGACCACAAAACAGACTCTCGTTAGAGCATTTTTTCCTTCAATTTTTAAATCCTGATTATGTAGTTGATCAATATGAACCATACTTACCACTTGCCTGGGCAAAGATGATGGCATATGACTTAAATGGTAATTTTGGACAAGAAATTCAAAACGCCAGAACGTACAATACCTTAAGTGAAGAAGTCTTAAACTTACTCACCCCACCTTACCCCGTTGATCACCCTTACATCGTAGAAGAGTGGGAAGGAAGAGCTTCATTTGCTTCCTTCAATAAACCAAATAACATTCAACAATTTTCGCAGTCAATTTTTATTAAATATGTGACTAAAGATTTGCAAACTAACCAATCTTTAGGATCAAATTCTTGGGCAATATCTGGTGAACATACCGAGACAGGTGCACCGCTATTAGCAAACGATCCACATCTCTCTGTTCAGCTTCCAGCCATTTGGTATGAGAATGGATTACACTGCTACCCAAAAAATACAAACTGTCAACTAGACGTTATCGGGTTTTCATTCGCTGGCTCGCCTTATGTTGTTATTGGTCACAATAATGATATAGCTTGGGGCTTTACCAATATGGGACCAGATGTACAAGATTTATTTATTGAAAAAACTAATCCTTCAAATCCAAATCAATATGAAGTTGATGGTCAGTGGTTAGATATGGATAGAGTTACAGAAATAATTGAAGTTGCAGGTTCAGATCCAATTGTTATTGAAGTTCGTTCAACAAAACACGGGCCAATTGTCTCTGATAGAAGTTATCCAATTAATCTCAATCCAGACGAAGGAGATTCTTCTTTTACTGATGAGGCAAGAATTGATTTACCTGATAATTTTGCTGTTGCACTTTCTTGGCCAGCATTAGAACCTGGAACAACATTCGTTGCAATAAGAGACTTTAACTATTCAAGTAGTTGGGAGGAGTTCAGAGAAGCAACAAAATTATTTGATGTTCCTGCTCAAAATCTTTTATACGCTGACAAAAAAGGAAATATTGGTTATCAATCACCTGGTTTATTGCCAATCAGAGCAGAAGGCCAGCTTGGTGATTTGCCTATACAAGGTTGGTTGAGTGAAAACGACTGGCAGGGATATGTACCATTTGAAGAACTTCCATATACACTAAATCCTTCATCAGGATATATTATTACCGCTAATCAATCAGTTCATCCAGAGCAACCTTGGCCAAACTTATATGCAAGAGGTTACAGAGCTGAAGCTATTGAAAAAGTAATTGGAATGTATATTGATAACAAAATTAGCGTTCAAGATATGCAAGCCATGCAGATATATAACTATGATTTTTCAGCTGCTTATGTTTTACCTTATGTTTTTAACAACGTTTATATTGATTCACCAGTTCTTACTGCAATGAAAGAATGGGCAATAAGTGATACTAAATTTGAGATGAATATCGACTCTTCAGGTGCTGCAGCTTGGGCAGTATTTTATAAAGCATTAGCAAGTCAGACTTTCGAAGAGCTTGTTGTATTTGATAATGCAGGAAATGAAATTTCACTTCAGCCAGGAAACTCGGATTCTACTTCGGAAATCTTTAGAACACTGCTTAAAGACCCAAATCACATCATGTGGGATGATATAAACACACCTGAAAAAGAAAATCTAACGGATATTTTAGAGAGATCATTAGCAATAGCAGATGAATCAATTATTGAATTATTCGGATCTGACAACAGTAAAGATTGGAGGTGGGGCGAGTTGCATACGATTACTTACCCTACAAATCTGCTTGGAGAAGCTGGAATTCCAATTCTTACAAAACTTGTAAACATTGGACCTGTTGAAGCTAGTGGAGCTTCATTTGCAATCAATTCAACAGATTGGGGTTTTGGTGATGACTTTACAATTGGTAGTTATCCATCAATGAGAATGGTTGTTGATTTAAGTAATTTGGATAACTCACTCTCAGTCCTACCTTCAGGACAATCAGGACATGTTATGTCTAAATATTATGATGACCAAGTCGATAATTGGATAAAAAATGAAATGTACCCACTATATTATTCAAGAGAACTTGTTGAGTTAAATCAAAAAGATGTAATGTATCTTAGGCCGTAGTTTCTTTTCTGTAAAAATTAAAAAAGCTTAAAGTAGCAACTGCACAAAGTAGGTGCCAAATCATATGTGCTTGTATCCATGAATCTGGATTACACCAAGGATGATCTGGCACTCCAGTACCCCAAATTAACAAAGCACCAAAAAATGAAGCAAATCCTACAAAGAACCAAGGAGTATATTTTCTATTCACATTATTTTGTATATTAGGCAAGAAAGCTGGAACAAAATATATAAACACTTCCCAATGTTCTTGGAGATTAGAAAATAATTCTACGACAGATGTTCCAAATAGTTGCTGAACAAGCAAAACTGTTAATCCAGAAAGTACTCTTCCAAAAATATTAGGTAGTTTAATTAGTACTTCAGTGGCTATCCATAAACCAATACTTACTTCAAAAAGGTCTAGTCCAATACCTAAGCCAGAATCAAAGAACCAGTAACTATAAGCGTAGTAAGAAAGAATTAAGCTATATGAATAGAAGTAAGCTTTCTGTGAAAAGTTAGTAAGTTTCTTTAAGTTATATAACCAGAGAATAAGAATATATGTAATCATTGAAACATTGTCTAACCATGCGCCAAACTTTGTATGAGTTCCATGCATTGCCATAGATCCTGGACCTAAAAAGGTTGATGCAGAAGCGTAAAGAAGTCCTATTTTAAAAGAACCAAACATAGGGCTCCTATTTTGAGTTGCATCATTAGATAGCTTATAAAACATATACAAACCAGTAATGACAAACCCCAAGTTACCAAGTGTATTAGCTGGTTCTCTAAAGAAACCGCCACTTACTCGTTCGCACCATCGGGATATTTCACCAATTGCTTGCTCGTTTGCTGCAGGAGTGCCCCAGCCGTTATAACCAAACACTAGAAATAAGCTAAACGTAAAAAAAACAGCAACTAAAGCTTTGTAAAAAGGATTGTTCTTAATTTGCCGCAGCATTAAGAGCAGATTCTAGGTCTTCAATTAAATCTTCAGCATTTTCGAGACCAACTGAAATTCTGACAATATCATCAGCTATTTCTGCATCAGTGCCTTCAGCATTGTCATGTGTCATGAGTCGGGGTAGTTCTATCAATGATTCAACACCACCTAAACTGACTGCAAGTTTAAAAAGCTCTAATGACTCCCAGAATTTTTTCAAATCTATATGATCTTCTACATTAAAACTAAGCATTCCTCCAAACATCGCCATTTGTTTTTCTGCAATTGAATAGTTTGGGTTAGATTTCAATCCAGGATAGAAAACTTCTTTAATGTGTTTTGAGGTTTCTAAGTACTCTGCAATTTTATGAGCATTTTTAGAATGAACTTCTAATCTAACACCAACGGTATATAAACCTCTTTGGCAAAGATATGCATCAAATGGTGACATTATCGCACCACTTGTCTTTTGATAAGAGTGAAGTTCTTCCCAGATTTCTTTTTTGTTTGTAGTTACAACCCCACCAAGGCTATCGCTGTGTCCACCAATATATTTTGTTGTTGAGTGAAACACAATATCTGCTCCAAGTTCAAGTGGTCTAGTAATAAACGGAGTTGAAAATGTTGCATCTGTAACTAATAATGTTGAGTTTTTATGAGCAATTTCAGCATACTTTTCATAATCAAATAATTTAATTCTTGGATTAGACGGGCTTTCAAACCAGAGCAGTTTTGTTTTATCATTAAGTAAAGAGTTAAGTTTATCTAAATCATCTAAGTCGCAAAAATTAACTTCGATACCTCTTTTTGTTGCAATGTTAGAAAAGAATGAAGTTGTTCCTCCATATACATCTTGAGTAATAACAACATTTTCACCAGGTTTAACTAGTTCTCCAATTAATGTAACAGCAGCCATTCCAGAAGCCATGGCAAACGAATGCATTTCATCATAATTTTCAACTCCTTCAAGTGAAGCCATAGTTCTTTCAAATAGTTCTCTAGTAGGGTTTCCACTTCGACCATAGAAATATTCGTATTCACCAGGCTGAGTATTTTCAAAAGTAGTAGATAGATGTAAAGGTGGCATAACATCGCCAGTTGGTAGCTTTACTCTTGTGTTTGTGTGAATAGCTCTCGTGTTAATTCCGTAATTTTTCTTTGAACCCATAGTTTGAGTCTAGAGCGTAATCAAAAGCAAATTATGTAAATTTTTGCTAAATTTTAAATATGATTAAAAAAATCTATATTGCTGGTCCCTTGTTTAACGATCATGAAAAAAGTTACTTAGAAGAAATAGCAAATGAGTTAGAAAGCAATGGGTTTGAATGTTTTCTGCCTCATAGAGATCAAACTGGAATCGACGATGATGAACTTAAAGGTACTGATATGAGTCAAAAAACTAAAGATAAAATATTTCAAAATGATCTTGAAGCGTTAGTTCGTGCAGATATGACCGTTGCGTTAATTACAGGTCAAGATATTGACTCAGGAACATGTGCTGAAATTGGACATACATTTGCAAGTGGAAAGCCTGTCGTTGCTATTGATGCAGGTGAAAGAAGATACAGAAATCTTTTTGTAGAAGGTATGTTGAATGTAACAGTTAATTCAGTTGATCAAATAATTTCAGAAATTGAAAAATTAAATTGAAACAAGTAATTTTTTAAAACCTCTAATACCAAAAGCCCCAGTTCTCTCTGGCTCTTCAATTAAATTAAAGTTGTTGTTTAATATATGTTTAAAAGAAACTCCTAGTTCTAATTTTGCTAGATGAGTACCAATGCAAAAATGAATTCCACCACCCCAACTACTATGATCTTTAAACTCTCTATCAAAATTTAATGTGTCAGGATCTGGAAAAGCTCTCGGATCTCTATTTGCAGAACCAAGTAAAATAGCCACTTTAGATCCAATTGGTAATTTATGACCACCAATTTCTGTTTCTTCCAATACATATCTTTGAAAGAATTGTAATGGGCTATCGTACCGGATTAGTTCTTCAACAATTTCATATGTATCAGAGTATTGTGAACTTAGTTGTTCAAAATCTTGATTTGTATTAAGTAGGGCATACAATCCATTACCAAGTGTATTTACAGTAGCTTCATGTCCTGCGTTAAGCAATAAAATCACCGTACAAATGATTTGATTATCTGTTAAAAATTGATTGTCTTCAGATACCTGTGATAATCTAGTAATCATATCATCTTCAGGAGCAACTCTTCTTTTGTCTAATAAATCCTGAGTATATTCGATAAATTCCTTTGCAGCTTCTTCAGCTTTGTTTGCATTGTCATCAGAAACTTCAAAGTCATACATTTTGACAATTTTATGAGACCAATCTAGAAATTTTAAATGATCAGATTCTGGCACTCCAAGTAACTTTCCAATAATACTTACCGAGTAAGGTTGTGCGTAGTCTTTTAAAAGATCAAAATCTCTACCAAAATTATTTTTGAAAAGATTAGTTGAAGTTTCCTCCATATACGGAACAAGTTGTTGTACAGATCTGGGTAAAAAAGCTTTAGCAACCAAACCTCTTAACTCTTTGTGAAGTTGACCTTCTAAATTTAAAAGTGAAAATTCCTCTGATTTCCAAAAATTATCATATCTTGCATATTTCTCTGATCTTTTATAACCTACATAAGTGAGAGGTAAATCTGGATTTTCAATTTTAGATTCAAAATTTTCAATATGGTTAAAAGTTGTTCCATAAACTTTACTTGATTGAATAGTTCTAACATCTGCATATCGCGTAAAAAAATAAAGACCATTTATTTCGTCCCAAAAGATTGGAGTCTGTTCTCTTATATCACCAAGTACAGGGTATGGGTTTTTAATAAATGTAGAGTCTTCTGTTGGCAAATGAAAATTAGGAATGGTCACTTTATGATTATATTGATTTGTTTTAATCGTATAAAGTGAAAAAATTATTTTGATTAAATTAATAAATGCAACACAAATTAAAAAAGTGTAAAATAAAAATTGCTAGTCAATGTTTAACAGGTAACCATTGTTAAAAAACCTTAAAGTTTTAATGAAGGAAATTATAAATGTCTGTAATCAAAGTTGAAAACTTAACAGTTCAATATACAGGTGAAGAGCATAAAGCATTAGATGGCGTCTCTTTAGAAATAAATAAAGGTGAGTTTGTTGCAATTCTTGGTGCTCATGGAGCTGGAAAGACAACACTTTGTTTGTCTCTTAATGGGATAGTGCCAAACATGATTAGTGCTGATATGTATGGAATGATAGAAGTGCTTGGTGAGATACCACCTAAAATACCAGTAAGACAACTAGCTGCAAAAGTTGGTAGTATTTTTGACAATCCAGAATTTCAAATGAGCCAACTAACTGTTTTTGAAGAAGTCGCATTAGGTTTACAAAATTTAGGTGTTGATAAAGTTACAATTGAAAAAAATATCAAAGAGTCTTTAAAATTAGTCGGATTGGAAGGTTTTGAAGAAAGGTCACCGTTTGAAATTTCTGGAGGACAACAACAAAGGCTAGCCATGGCATCTGCACTTGCTATGAAACCAGAAATTTTAATTTTGGATGAACCAACTTCTAACTTAGATCCAATTGGAAAAGAGGAAGTATTTTCCGTTACCAGAAGTTTGAATCGCGAAGAAGGTTTAACAGTTGTAATAGCAGAGCATGAAGTGGAAGTTATTTCAGAATTTGCTGATCAAGTAGTATTTTTAGAAAATGGAAAAATAATTGAAAAAGGGACCCCTTCTGAAATTTTCCCAACAATTGTCGACAGACAAGAGTTAGTAGGAGTTAGAGTCCCACAAGTAACAGAGTTAGCTTCAAATAAAAGAAACTTATTTAAGACTATCCCTGTTACCCTTTCACAAGCTGTTGAATCATACAAATCATGACAGAACTAAAAGTAGAAAATCTCAAACATGTTTATCCGAATGGTGTTACAGCTGTTAATGGGGTTAATGTATCAATCTCTCAAGGTGAACAGATTTCAGTAGTAGGACAGAATGGTTCTGGAAAAACAACCTTAGTAAAGCATTGGAACGGCTTATTAAAGCCTACTGATGGTAAAGTTTTCGTTGGAGACTTAGACACTCACGAACATTCTGTGAATGTTCTAGCTAGAACCGTTGGTTATGTATTCCAAAATCCTAATCACCAAATTTTTGCAGCTTCAGTTAAAGATGAACTTGAATTTGGGTTAAAAAATATTGGTCTTCCAGAAGATGAGATTAACACAAGAGTAGAACATATTTCAGAAGAGTTTGGTTTAACTGAATTTCTAGAAGTAAATCCATATAGGTTAGGATTTTCTTTAAGAAAAAGTGTAGGTATGGCATCAATAATTGCTATGGAGCCTGATGTAATTATTTTAGATGAACCTACTACAGGTCAAGATTATCTCGGCATAAAAGCTATTAGAGCGTCAATAAAAAAACTCAAAGAGCAAGGTAAAACAGTAATTGTTGTATCGCATGACATGCCTTTAGTTGCTGAGGACACTAATAGGGTTTTAGTAATGTGTGAAACTGAATTAATATTTGATGGATCACCTTCAGAGCTATTTGCAACTGAATCAATACTTAAAAGAACTAATTTATTACCTCCTCAGATTACAAGTTTTATGCATAAAATTGGAAAATCTAGTGCTTCTGAAAGTATTTTGTCAGTTAGTGAAGCTATTGATAAAATTTAGGTTACATATTTTTAAATAAATATTTTATTTTTAAAGACATCCAGCTAAAAAATTTTTTAAGATTAGATTATCAATGTTCTGAGAGGATAACCATTGTCAAAAAACCTTTTATTGATAGTGGAAAAATCACTTTCAATTAAGAAGTTAATTTTTCAAGGGGGGGAAATTAATGAATGAACAAACTACTCAGGGAGAAAAACTAAGTAGCTCTACAGGTGGTGGAGTTCCATTAACATACGTTATCGCATTAGTGCCAGTTGCTTCTGTGTTAAATGTTATTGGTGGAACAGTTGCCAGTGCTTTAAAGCTACCTATATTCCTTGATATGATTGGAACCGCTGTTGTTGCAATGACACTTGGACCATGGTGGGGATCTTTAGTTGGAGTTATAACAAACTTGACTTCGGGTTTCATCACAGGTCCAGTATCAATTCCATTCGCTGCATGTAACGTTGTTGGTGCACTCGTTTGGGGCTATGGAACAAAGTGGGGATGGGCTAATAACAAAGTTAAATTCTTTGGATTGTCTATTGCTTCTGCAGTTGCAGTATCACTTATGGCAGCTCCAATTGTTATCTTTGTTTTTGGTGGTGCAACAGGACATGCTTCAGACGTATTAACAGCAGGATTATTAGCTGCTGGTAATGATATGTGGGCAGCAGTGTTCTCAAGTAACATCATTGTCTCATCAGCAGATAAAATTCTTGCTTCATTTTTAGCAT
>Ga0255764_10002897_pt1 | contig 13803 bp, 7 predicted proteins | sample 071ome_30_FD_179964 | JGI IMG/M metagenome (GOLD analysis project Ga0255764, IMG submission 179964) | Coastal salt marsh microbial communities from the Groves Creek Marsh, Skidaway Island, Georgia - 071406AT metaG (version 2) | ecosystem: Environmental > Aquatic > Marine > Intertidal zone > Salt... | reverse complement strand
TCAATGTAGCGCAATCACCCGGGCAACCCCAAATTGCTCTCATGAGACCCGAGCGCAACACAGCCTTGGGCGTTGGGCGTTGGGCGTTGGGCGTTGGGCGTTGGGCGTTGATCTTAGCCTCAATGAGGTCTTACCTTGGGAGCGAGCATAGACTTTATGATTTGAGTCATTACGCGCTCAACCGCTTCAACTCGCAGACGGGATCGCACGGCATGCCATCGTCAGCGGGACATTGATTTCACCCGAGCCTTGGTCAGAGCGAAATCCGAATCCCAACGTTTCTGCACGCGCGATGAAACGCGCGGGCGCCTCGGTCGCTCTATTCAATGTTTCGTTGACGCTTGCCCAGTCATCTGCGCACAAAGCCAGCCAATGTCGACTTTTGGCGTTCTGTCGAAATACAGAAGCCCATTGATTTCCTGCGCCACATCGGTCAGCTGCGTCCAAACGAATCCGCTGATTCGATCCGACTGATTGAGCACCTCGAGAAGCTCTGACAAGCGCGCTCTAAACTCAGCCTCGTTTTGGGGCCACTCTCCATAGGCAAAATCCTCTGACGAGGGCCGTCGAACGGGATCATAGCCGACACCCCCACACTCTGTGATTAATATCGGTAAGCCTTGAACTCGGTCCGGATGCAGAGCGCCGGCTCTAGCTCCCTCGGTATCAGCAACGCCAAGCCCGGGGTTATCAATTAATACTTCAAGTCGTTTGAGCAAATCGTTCCCGCTCTGTTGATAGAGATGTAGAGCCCAGGCTTCTCCGGCCACATGTTCCCACCCATCATTGGCAATCACAGGCCTCGATGGATCAAAGGCTTTCGTCAGGTAAAACATCGCCGTTACCCAGTCTTGTTGCTCGGTACGTGTTGCTTGGTTCCACACGCCCCAAGATTCATTGAACGGCACCCACGCCACAATGCTTGGGTGATGTTGCAGCGCGGTGAGCACTTCCATCCACTGGTGGGTCAGATCAGTTTTCAATTGGCTCGAGAAGATCCGCCCTGAGGGCATTTCCGCCCACACCATCAGCCCCAGCCGGTCCGCCCAATAATAAAAACGAGGGTCCTCTATTTTCTGGTGCTTTCGAGTGAGGTTGAACCCTAGTGCCAATGTTTGCTCAATGTCTTTAATGATCGCGGTCTCATCAGGCGGCGTGTACCAGCCATCTTCAAAGTAACCCTGATCAAGCACGCCCCGCAGGAAGCGGCGTTGACCATTCAAGTAGAAGCCATCGGCCTTGAACGAGGTGCTGCGAAGCGCGCAGTAGCTTTGCACCTCATCTGAGACTGACGAGCCCATCTGAAACGTGCACTGCACATCGTAGAGATAGGGGTCTTCCGGTGACCAAAGCCTGGGATCACTGATCTCAAGGCTCAGCTTGGCCTCTCGACGACCGCTCAGCTCGACAGTCACGGCAGACTCGCACTGATTGAGACGAAGGGTGACCTGCCCCTCGGCATTCCTAGAAAGGCCCACATTGACCTGCAAAACCGAGGTTTCCAAATCAAAGCGCGTATGCAAGTGCTCGACATAAACGCTGGGCACAGCTTCCAACCAAACGGATTGCCAAAGACCAATCACCCCATCGTAATCAATAGGCCAACGGGTCTCAGCTGCTTGCTTTCCTCGGGGTACTTCCCATGTGATTGGGTCCTCGCAACGAACCACGATCCGGTTTTCGCCGGCCTTCAGGTATTGACCCACCAACATGGCAAATGGTGTGTAGCCGCCCACGTGTTGGCCGACGTGATGCCCATTGACCCAGACATCGGATCGGTAATCCGCTGCGCCGAAGGTCAACAAAACCTCCTCGCCAACCCAGTCGGGTCGCGAGAAGCATCGCTCATACCAGACCACTTCAACATCCGGTATCGCGCTTTGCCCACTCAACTCGGCGCCTGGGGCAAAGGGCACTTCGATCGTGTGCGAGGTCGGAAGCCCTTGAAACCAGGCTTCGTTCATCCCAATTTCACGGGGATCCGTCTTGAATTGCCAGACGCCATCCAAGCTCAGCCAATGATTCCGTTGGATTTGAGGCCTCGGCATTTTGAGAGGTTTCATTACTTACTATCTCCAACTGGGGGCTGAACCTTTTTTGACTTCGAGCCTGAGCCTAGACCTTGCACGAAAAGGGATCAAAGCACTAAGCAGCGCTCACAAAAACAGTGCAACCCACCAAAATCCAGCCCTTCTTTCGACTGCCCGGCACTGTTTACGTCGGTAAAAACCGCTCTTTTTTACATTCTTGAAGTTGGCACCGCTGTTGCATTGCATGCAGCGTTCGCTTCTCGGAAGCCCCCTCTCCACGGTGCGAACGACCTCCCACAAACTTAAAGGAATACAACAAAATGAACAAAGCTGTAAAACCCCTCATCACCTTCGGCGTCTTGATTGGCGCTCTGGGCTTGCCCATCGCATACGCCGATGACGACGCCTATCGCTACACCGCAACGCTCAATGCGGAAGGTAAATACTGCGCCCGGATCAAGGTGTTGGATGTCTCTGGCGAGCGAAAAAAAACGACCTGCAGGACGATTGAAAAGGGGCAGGCTAAAGGCTACGTCGTCGACCAGCCCAAGGTGGTCAGCAACGAACCTGCTGAATCCAACGCGGCCGAATAAGCAACTTAAACCAAGGAAGGGCACCAGGTCGACGATTGACCTGACCTGGCTCGCCCCAAATCACCCATCTCGTTGAGCTCGAACCTGCGCAAGGCTTGGGTCCAGCCTCCATCCCAACAATCGTCAACTCCAAGGTCTGAGGCGCCTATCAAAGGAATCTCAATCTTGACACACCAAAGACCTCAGCCAGGTCGCTCGTGATGCGTGAAGCTTTGACCCTTGCAAGGCTTACGACCCCTGCATAGCTTGAATGTTTTGGCTTGAATGTTTTGGCTTGAATGTTTTGGCTTGAATGTTTTGGCTTGAGTGTTTTGGCCTCAATGGCCCTTCTAGGTTCCGACCACCTCGACCAAACTCACTAACCAAAGGGCCCAAGCCCCGCCTCAAGTTCAAAACACATTAAGTAAAAGTTGAAAGGCCGCAAGCCCAACAATAATTGTGGCTAAAATCGAGCGAAACCGAATCGCAATGGCGAAGGCCAAAATCGCTGCGCCCAACTTCATCGCGAACAAGGATGCGTCAGACTGCCAGTCACTGGATATCGATGCCACGACTATTGCAGACATGACCGCGGTGGGTACGTAGGCAAGGTACGGTTCAACCCAACTAGGCAAACGTGTACCGCGAAAGCCAGAAAACATCAGAAACCGCGACAAGAAATTGGCTAAACCAGCGCCGAGCATGATCCACCAAATCATGATTCGTCCCCCGACACACTGCCGCTCCCTGTGTGCGGGCCAACCCATCCACCCACCACAATGCCGGCTAGCGCCGCCAGAATGAGCCAACTGTTGTAAGGCAATCCCTGGCCCAAGACCGCGACGAGCGATGACAAGCAGGCGGCAGCCAAATGTGGACGATGTCTGAGCGAGGGCGCGATCAGCGCAATAAACGTGAGCGGGATCGCGAGTTCAAGATGCCAAGACTCGGGAATCGTTGTGCCCGCGTAGACACCAAACAGCGTGGCGACTTGCCAACATACCCACAACGTGAGCCCAGAACCCAAAAGATGGTAATGAACGTCGACTTGATTGCCGACATCCTCAAAACGTTTGCTCGAAACCGCAAATGCCTCGTCGGTCAGCAAATAAGCCAACACGATGCGCCAGGCCAGGGGACGCGATAACAGATAAGGGGCCATCGCAGCGCTGTAAAGGAGGTGCCTTGCATTGACCACAGCCACAGAGCCACCCACGATAAGGGGCGGCGCGCCTGCCGACCAAAGTTGTACAAAGACCACCTGACTCGCGCCCCCAAACACCAAAGTAGACATCAAAACGGTCTCAAGGGGTGTCAAACCCGCAGCCAACCCAAGCACACCGAACACCATGCCAAAAGGCACCACCCCCAACTGCAATGGGAGCTGGGCTCGAACACCTAAACTGAACTCCTGCCAGGATGAATGTTTTGACACGAGGATGGCCTCATTCACAACGTGCGCAGATCATAGGCGCAGGGCGCTAAAGATCAAATGGTTCGCCCCCGCGTATCGATCTAGATCATCGCTAGGAGCAACCTCACCCCGATGCATTCCGGGCCAGGAGCGCATGAACCAAGGTCTGGGCAGCGTCAAATTCAAATTGCTCGGTTAATTTCAGCAACTCAGCCGCTTGTGGATGACTAGGCCCCATCAGCCCAACCAACTGTTCGGCCAAATCCCGTGCACTCGGATCAAATGCTTCTATGGCACTTGTCACCTGATGAAGGATGGCCTCAATCTGCGCTCGATCTGTCTGTTCTTCGACATTGGCATAGATACTCGATGGCCCCTTCATCTCCTCTGCCCAAGCACTGAGATCCAAAATCATGGTCTCAAAGGGTGGCGCCAGCTCTTTGATTAAGGCCGCCGTGACATCTAGATCACCTTGGCTGAGGCTTTCTTCAATTTGCCCCGCCAGCAAACTCATCGAACCCGCCCCAATGGAGCCAAGCAGTGATTTCAGTGTGTGCGCCAAACGATGCGCCTCTTGATAGTCACCCGAGGCTAACCGATCACCCATCTGGGTGACATCACTTGTGTGATCGGTGACGACACCAACCAAGACTTTACTCAGCAAGATTTCTTTGCCGCCCAGTGCACGCAGGGCTTGGTCTAGGTCACAGCCTTTGATGTGGTCGGGCAAGGTGGCGCCAGATCTCTCCCTACTCCCTTCTACCGACGGCATCTCCTCCTGTTCGACGGCCTGTGAGCTCTCTTCCTTCGATCGCTCCATGTGTTCGCTTGAGTACGTAGTATGAGGAATCCACTCGAGCAGTGTCTTATAGAAAACGGCCGGGACAATCGGTTTGCTGATGTGATCGTCCATCCCTGCTGCCGTCGCTTCTTGCAAATCATCCGACATCATATTGGCGGTCATGGCCAGAATCGGCAGAGTCTGTTTGCCAGGCTGTTGACGGATGGCTCGGGTCGCATCGTAGCCGTCCATGACCGGCATATGGATGTCCATCAAAACACAATCAAAGGCTTGGTTTGCGACCAGCTCCACCGCTTCGGCACCGTTCTCAGCAATGTCGACTTTGAAATCGCCGAGCTTCAAAAACTCAAGCGCTACCTCCTGATTAATCCTGTTATCTTCAACCAACAGGATCGACGCACCTCGAATCGGGTCTAAGACAGATTCATCCGTGGGAATGATAGATTGGCGCCGGGTAGCAGAATGCCTTTCCAGACCGGACAAAGCACTCATCACTGAATCGAACAGGGTCGAGGGATTCACGGGCTTATTGAGGATCCCATCCACCGATTGACGTCTCGCTTCAGACTCCTCTTCGATTAGCCGGCTCGCCGCGGTCACAATGATAATTTTAGGCATCAAATGAGGGGCGACAGCTTCTTTTATCTGCTTAGCTGCGTCCAGACCATCGAGTTGCGGCATCAAGTAATCGAGTAACACCAGTTCATAGGGACGATCCGGCTCGGCGCCGATGCACTTCTTAACGGCCTGAATGCCATTTTCGGCCTGGGTCACCTCGAGACCGAAATGTTGAAGCGTGCTCGTCAGAATGTTTCGAGCCGCTTCGTTGTCGTCCACCACTAGCACTTTCGTGCCATGAAGATGACTGACTCTCTGCGAGAGTGGAGTCTCTTCAAAGCGAGCATCATCAATAGGAAACGGGATTTCGAAAGCAAATCGGGAGCCCTGCCCGAGGACGCTCTCAACCCAAATTTTACCGCCCATCAATTCCACCAACTGACGGCTGATCGCTAGCCCGAGCCCGGTTCCGCCGTATTGCCGTGTGGTGCCGACCTCCGCTTGTACGAATGCTTGGAACAACTTCGCGGCTTGATCCTTGGTCATGCCGATACCGGTATCCGTGACACTGATACGGATCACCACTTGGCCGTCGCGATGAGGTTCGCTGCCTGATATGCGCTCAGCTCGAACAATGATGTTCCCCGTCTCCGTGAATTTCCGAGCATTACCCGTGAGATTGATTAGGATTTGATGCAATCGAAGTGGGTCGCCCAATAGATTTTTGGGCAGATCTGGCTCGACATCAAAGAGGAGTTCGAGCCCTTTTTCTTCCACATCGGTACCGATCACAGTTGCCAATTCATCGAGCACTTGCTCCAAATCAATGGGCAAGCGCTCCACGGACATTTTGCCAGCCTCTACTTTACTGATGTCGAGTAAATCATTGATGATCTGCAACAGGTTGTTCGCTGAGAGATGGATTTTGTTCAGTTGATCCTGCTGTCTCGGAGGCAAATTAGACCTTAGCGCAATCTCTGATAGCCCGATGATGGCGTTCATGGGCGTTCGAATCTCGTGACTCATATTGGCGAGAAATTCACTTTTCGCCTTGCTGACCGCTTCCACATCGGCAAATTCATCTCTCTGCCGGGACCAGACGGATAGGAAATGCGAGTGCAAGCCGATGATTGCAGCCACCACAAGCCCTAAACGCCAATCACTAAAGCCCACCACATCGAGTGCTTCACGCTGGCAACCTACGATCAGCGCTATCCCCATCACGCCAGCGCACCCGTAGCCCGTCCATGCGCTCCTTCTCGCCGTCTCAAAAAATGAAATAGCAAAGAGCAAGATTGGCGGCAGGAGCAACCCTGTGATCGTGGCAGGAAATAGGTCCCCAGGTGGACTGAACATCCAACCGTAAGTCCAGCGCGCGAGCCCGCCGAGCAACGCGATGTGCAGACCGATCCGACAAGCCAAGTCTGACATTTTGTTAACTAAGAACGCCCAAGGCAGCAAGAAAATATTCCAGGCGACCGCAACGCCCAGAGAGATCGGCGATACATGCCCACCAAGAAACCCAAACACCGTCATCAGCGTTAAAAGCACCACCATGATCAGAATGATGGTACGTAACATCTCTCGACCAAAACGGAGATTTTCAGTGGTAGCTAGGGATCCGGGCATGAGCTAACAGCGACCTGATAGCAGCGATGGTAAGACGATGAGTGCCGCCCACTGACACGACCTCTGCGATCGCTCGGCTAGACTATAACGACCCGCCCGGAGCAATCTTGCGCTTTGAAAACGAGTCATTGCACAGCAGGATCTACGGCTTGCCACGGGCACTCAAAAAGTTTTCAAGGTCACGCAATTACGGCCTCCGCCTTTGCAGGCATAAAGCCCTGCATCTGCCAGCTCGAGGATTTGCTCAACCGAATTTGAAGCGCTGACTTTGCCTGCTGCAACGCCGAAACTCCCGGTCACTCGGTCGGCAACCGGCGACGCTGCATGCTCAAAATTCATGTCCCAAACACCGGCACGAAGTGACTCTGCAATCGATTCACACCGAGCGGCCTGCACCCCGGGAAGCAACACCACAAACTCTTCTCCGCCATAACGTGCTGCCATGCCCTCCTCACTACCAATGCCGCTCGCGATTGCATGCGCTACCGCTTTAAGACATTCGTCTCCCTGGGCATGGCCATAATGGTCGTTATAAAACTTAAAGTGATCGACATCGAGCAGAATTAGACCAAAGTCCATCTGATTACGCAGGCAACGCTCGAAGCCTTCTGCCGCCTTGTCGTCAAACGAGCGACGATTGGGAATTCCCGTTAAACCATCGAGAAACGCGTAAGCTGCCAACTGATCGGCCTGCTCCTTAAGCCGCAATTGGGTTCTGATTCGTGCCTTGACGACCGTCGCGTTGAAAGGCTTCGAGACATAGTCCGAGGCACCAAGATCAAGACCTTTGGCTTCATCCTCTGCGTCCGTCAACCCAGTGATGAATATCACCGGAATATCTTTGGTGAGTGGATCTGCTTTTAATTGGTTCAAAACTTCATACCCGTCCATGTCGGGCATCGTGATATCCAAAAGAATCAGATCAGGGTTGGTTCGGCCAGCAGCTTTTAGGCCCATTGCGCCGTTGATGGCTGCAAGCACATCGTACTCATCCTCGAGCAAGCCGATCAACATATTAATATTCATTCGATCGTCATCGACCGCTAGAACTTTTGGCTTTCTACCCTCACTGCTCAAAACTCATCTCCTCTTCACTTGTGACAATAGGTCTAACGCCTGATCAAATTCGAACAGCTCCGTTTGCTCAACCAGCCGACGCGCGACCGATGGGTCCTCGACGTGAGGTGCAAGGTCCCTCGCCAAGTTCGCAGCATCAGCACTAAACGATGACAACGCGTCTCTAAGCGCATCGACACGTTCAGCGAACGCATGCTCAGTGAGCTTGGGGACATCCACCAGAGTTTCCAGATCGATTGAAGTGGTTGACTCCTTGGGCGCCCAAGCCATCAGTTCGGCCATGATTTGTTCGAAAGGTTGCGCGACGCCGGCGAGCAATCCATCGGCTGACTCCGGTAGCTGATCTTTCAACTCCCTTTCAATGACAGCGAACTGCTGATTCAGCTGAGTGCCACCCAAGGTCCCGAACACCGTCTTTAATGAATGCGCTATGCGCACTGCCCCTGCCTGATCTCCCGTCGCGACCGCTTGCCTGATTACCGCCAGGTCGTTCGCGTGATCTTCAACCACATCTTTCAGCAGCTTGAAGAGCAATTGGCGATTCCCGTTGACGTTCAGTAGCGCCCGGCTGAGATCACATCCTGTGATCTTATTAGGCAATTTAATCTCAACCGCATCGGACTCCGATTCATCAACGATCTCAATTTCGCGCTCGCCAGGTGCAATCCATTCGAGTAAAGCAGAAAAGAGCACATTCGGCACAACAGGCTTGGGAATATGTGCATTCATCCCTAATTCTTTTGCCTGTCTCACATCGGCATCCATCACATTCGCCGTCATCGCGAGTATTGGTAGATCATCGTACTCCGGCATGGCACGAATCCGACGGGTCGCCTCATAGCCATCCATCTCAGGCATATGGATATCCATCAGCACGCAATCGTATTGACCTGCCTTTAGTCTCTCCAAACACTCGACGCCATTCCCTGCGACCTCTACCTTAAATTGGCCCAACTTAAGAAATTCTTTGGCCACTTCCTGATTAATTTCGTTGTCCTCAACTAGGAGAATCGACGCACCGCGGATGGGGTCAAGCGAAGCTTCGTCAATTGCATCTATGCGACGTGATCGGCGATCCCGTGCCTGCGCGCCCGTTTCTAGCGAACCCATGATCGCATCCAGCAGTGTTGACGAATTCAAGGGCTTTGACAGCACCGCTTCTAAGACCTCGAGTCGATCTTCCGGCTCGTCATCAAGCATCCGGGTCGCCGCGGTGACCAGAATAATTTTGGGGTACTGATTGAGCTCGAGTTCACGCTTGATCACAATGGAGGCATCCAAACCATTCATCTCCGGCATCACGAAATCCATAAGAATTATTCGGAAGGGATCGGCCTTATCGTTCGCTGCCACCATCTCGAAGGCTTTAGTCACCGAGGAGGTGGTCTCAACTCGCAGGTTAAAGTGCGCTAACTGTAGTGACATAATTTCGAGCGCACTGTCGTTATCATCGACGATCAGCACACGAGTACCGCTCAGCGAACTCGAGCGCTCGATACGGGCGCGATGCGTTTTTTCGCCTGTTTCATCTCGTGTGAACGGCACTTCAAAGAAAAACGTACTGCCTTGGCCTGGTTCACTGACAGCAGCGATTTCACCACCCATCAGCTCGACCAATTGTCGCGAAATCGCAAGGCCGAGTCCGGTACCGCCATAGCGCCGGGTCGTGCCAACTTCCGCTTGAGAAAAGGGCTGGAACAGTCTGGAAAGTTGTTCCTCAGAAATCCCGATTCCCGTGTCTTTCACCTCGAACCGGACCGTCGTCTGATTATTCATCTCACCTACAACGGACAACGACAAAATAATCTCGCCTTCGTCCGTGAATTTGCGCGCGTTACCCGCGAGATTCAAAAGTACCTGCCCTAAACGGAGCGGGTCGCCGATCACATTTCTTGGCACATCGGGCGCGATATCAAAAAGCAGTTCAAGACCTTTTTCTTCGACATCCGTTGCGAGGACGGTCGCTAAATCCTCCAAAATCTGTTCCAGATTGATCGAACGCTGCTCAAGCGTCATCTTGCCGGCTTCGACCTTACTGATGTCTAACAAATCATTGATGATTTGCAAAAGATTGTTGGCTGAGAGATAGATCTTTGTTAAAAAATCTTGCTGTTTGGGGCTCAGCTCGGTTCTCAGTGACAACTCCGACAAACCAATAATGGCATTCATCGGCGTTCTTATTTCGTGGCTCATGTTGGCCAAGAATTCGCTCTTTGCTCGACTCCCAGCCTCGGCCGCCTCCTTTGCCAGAAGCAATTCCGCCATGGTTTTGCGCTCTTGGCCAACCGTGTGCGCGATCAGCGCGAAGAGCCCAGCACAGACGAAGCCAATATTCATAACGTAAAAGAGCGTACGAACCCAATCGGGAAATTCAGGCGCGATCGCCGCAAAGTCGGCATCAAAGATGGCTGATATGACGACCAACGCCGCAAACCCAAAAAACCAGCGCTGGGCGCGATCTTCGTTGAACAAAATGAGCGCGGCGATCGGTGGAAAAAAAGACCACAAAATCAGAGCGCTTCCGCCCATGAAACCGCCCATCACCCACATCAGCAACGTTGGCAACAGCATAATCATCAGCAGCTGACTCCACTGTATCCAAGCCTTGCTCTGAGTATGGCGAAAGTGAACCAGGCTGAGGACGGTCACCGTCGTATAGGTCCAGGGAATCGCCGCTGAGACATACTGCTCAACGAACGCGTACACGCCGCCCATAAACCCGGTCAGCGGCACGAGCATGAGTGGCACCCAAACCAAAATCGTCTTTTGACGACGCGTTTCTCGATCGTCCTCTTCGGCATAGGTTGCCTCTACAAACTGTCTTAACCACACCAATATCGACATACCCTTGTTTGTGGGTTGACTCGAGGATAAACCTTGATCTGTTGACGCACAACGCGAATGACTCACCACCGATCGAGCCGAGATTTTAAAAGTAGCCAGTCGCTCGGCAGCGCGCTTTAGATATTCTGTCCAGCCTCTGGCCTCACGCGCTCGGACCAGCGAACGGGCACCGCAACTTAACGCTGGGTTGCTTGACGCAAGAGTTCAAGTGCGTCGTCAAATTCATACTGTCTCGCGTGATCAACAAGGGCACTTGCCAAGTGGTCGTCAGATAAATGCATGGCGAGCGATTCAGCAACCGCGATACTGTCGGGACTGAAGTCATTAAGGAGCATCTCAAGCCGCTGCACCAATTCATTAAAATCCGCGCTGGTAATCGGCGGACCATCCACCTGGCGGTCATTTGAGGTCGCCCTGTGTGAAGACCAGTTTCGAATATCCGCCATGACGCTCTCAAACGGCTCGCTGAGTTCTGCCAGACGCTGTGCCAATGGGGCTGCCTTGATCCCAGTTTTTAATGCTTGCTCAAGACCAGCAAAAGCCCCATTAAGTTGCACGTGACTTAACGTGCCGAAGACGGTCTTCAGTGTGTGGGCAATTCTAATGGCCGTATTCATGTCACCTGACGTCACCGCCTCATTCAATCGATCAAGATCTTCCGAGTGGTCGGCTAAGACTCCTTGCAACATCGTCTGAAGCAATTGTGAATTGCCGCCCAAATTACTGAGCGCCCTCGAAAGATCACACCCAGAGAGCAGGCTAGGTAGCGAGATTTCTGCTGGCTCACTGGGGGCGAGAGATACGCCTACAGGGTCACGGTCCTTCGGCTCGATCCATTCGAGCAGCGTATCGAACATCACATTAGGCAAAATCGGTTTGGCGATATGGCCATTCATGCCTGCATTCAGCGCCTTCTCTATGTCCGAATCCAAGACGTTCGCCGTCATTGCGACCACGGGCAAATCATTCGCCTTTCTCGTCCGCCGAATCCTCCTAGTCGCCTCATAGCCATCCATTTCTGGCATGTGAATATCCATCAACACACAGTCGTAGGTGTTTTGAGCGACCAAGGCCACCGCCTCTACGCCGTTTGCGGCGACATCAACCTGGAATTGCCCTAACTTCAGGAACTCCAGCGCAACCTGTTGATTAATTTCGTTGTCTTCGACAAGCAATATCGACGCACCGCGAATGGGGTAAAGCCGACGCTCGTCAATCGACCCAGCGCTTCGACTCCGACGATCTCTGGCGCCATCGGCACCCGTGAGCGCAAACATCATAGCGTCCAAAAGTACCGACGCATTGAGGGGCTTGGCGAGAATACTTTCGAACACCTTGGTTCGGGACTCTGGCTCATCCTCAAGCATCCGCGTGGCCGCGGTGACTGCAATGATCTTGGGCGTCAATCCAAGTTGGAGTTCCTCGCGAATCACATGCGCCGCATCGAGCCCATTCATGCCAGGCATAATCACGTCCATCAATACCAACTGAACTGGGTCATCTTGATCGGCGGCAACAATCGTTTCAAAGGCTTCCTGTGCGGACGTCGCGGTATCGACCCGCACTTTAAGATGCTCGAGCTGACGAGAGAGAATGATTAGTGCGCTTTGGTTGTCATCAACAACCAGAACTCGGGCCCCCTCGATTTTGCTCGATCGCTCCCCTTGCTGTCGCCGCTCGAGTTCTCCCTGCTGATCGACCTCAAAGGGCACCTCAAAGAAGAAATGACTGCCAACCCCCAGTTCGCTCTCGACAGCAATTATGCCTCCCATCAGCTCAACCAGCTGTCTGCAAATGGCCAGTCCCAGACCCGTGCCGCCGTACTTTCTCGTCGTGCCCGCTTCAGCCTGGGCAAAGGGTTGGAACAGTCCGCTTATTTGCTCTCCGGTTAGACCGATTCCGGTATCTCGAACTGAGAATCGAACCCGCGTTGTTCTATCCTGCTGCTCAACGAGGGAAACAGAGACCGTAATCTCGCCCTTCTCAGTAAACTTGCGTGCATTCCCAGCGAGATTCAGCAAAATTTGCCCGAGCCGCAGTCGGTCTCCCACCACATGCCGCGGGACGTCGGGATCCATGCTGAAGAGCAGCTCTAAGCCTTTCTTATCCACGTCAGCAGCAATGATCATGGCGAGGTCTTCTAGAACCGTTTCGAGGTCAACAGATTGAAACTCAAGTTTCATCTTCCCCGCTTCAACTTTGCTGATATCGAGCAGGTCGTTGATGATCTGCAACAAATTGTTCGCAGACAGATGAATTTTCGACAGGAAATCGTGCTGCTTCGCGCTGAGCTCTGTCCTTAAAGAGAGTTCCGACAAGCCGATAATGGCATTCATCGGTGTGCGAATCTCATGGCTCATGTTCGCTAGAAATTCACTTTTTACTCTGGTGGCTTCTTCAGCCGCCTCTTTCGCTTCCCCGAGGTCGCGCAAGGCGGCTAATAGTTCCTGGTTCTTTAAATAAATATCTCTTGAACGCTCCTCGAGCTGATCCTCTGCGACTTTCCGCGCTGCTCGCTCACGACCAACCGCTCGTTCATGGGCCGCTTTCATTCGTATTGCCGCCTCCGAGGCGTTCTCGGCCTCTCGTCTTTGCTGCAGTCGTTGAGCCAGGAGCGAGTGAGTGAAGCTGTTCGAGCGATGGGTCAACGCGAACACGCCCGAAAGCAAGAGCCCGATATTTATCGTGAATAACAAGGTTCCAACCCAGTCAGGATAGGACGGTGCCATCGCCGCGAATCGAGCATCGAAGTATGCCGAGAGGAGCAACAAGATCAGGAACCCGATGAAAAGCTTCAGCGCGCGGTTTGGCTTATTGACTAACAACATCGCGATCGCAGGCAGAACAGACCAGATCACCAAGCCGCCACCCGAACGG
>Ga0255764_10002892_pt1 | contig 13813 bp, 20 predicted proteins | sample 071ome_30_FD_179964 | JGI IMG/M metagenome (GOLD analysis project Ga0255764, IMG submission 179964) | Coastal salt marsh microbial communities from the Groves Creek Marsh, Skidaway Island, Georgia - 071406AT metaG (version 2) | ecosystem: Environmental > Aquatic > Marine > Intertidal zone >... | reverse complement strand
TGAGGCATTGACTGACATTCCACATTTTTTACATTCATATGTAGACATAATTAAATTATAATCAGTTTTAATCGGAGTTGCAATAAACTAAGCGATACGCTTTTTGAAATTATCTAGTATGGTCTCTACTTTTTTATAGTTTTCAGAGATTGCTTGTTTTGGATCAAAATAAAATTTATCTAATTGGTGAAGATCATAATTAATTTCTTCAAAAATTTTAATCGCTTCATCGTGACTTCGTTTTAATTCAAATGCCAAACCTTTCAGTTTTGCATCATTCGTTTCTTCAGCAATTTTTTTTGAAATGGCGCTTGCCTTTCGAAGCAAAGCAAAAGCTTCTTCTTCTCTTTTAGAATTTTTTTTCTTAAAAATGTTTAAAAATGAGAACATCCTCAAGTTGTATAGTGATTTGTTTAAAAATTAAACTGATTTTGAGATAAAATTTTTTGTCCAAAGTTTATCTAAAAAAAAGTACCAAACCCCATTAATTAAAGGCTCAATCAAAGCATCAAGTGCAGCAAGTTTTAATTCGGCACCTGTAATTAAATTGTTACACGTCATCGCAATCACGATATGTCCAATCGTATAAATAACTGCACGCCCAACACTTGTTCCGACAATTTGCTCTCTTAGAGTTTGAAATATTCCTTTTCTAAATTCTGTCATAAAGTTTAGCCTAGGCTAAACTTATTACTTGCTTAGGATTTTTCAAGTGCTAAATAGCAAATTGAGTTAAATATTTATGAAAACTACAAGATCTAGTAGCCCTCACCTATTTAAAACTACTCAGGGTAGAAAAAGTTCTGAACTTTTAGAGGATTATGTGGAAGCAATTAATGAAATCTTAATCAAAAAAGGCTCGGTTAAAAATGTTGATCTTTGCAAATACTTCGGTGTCTCAAACGCAACGGTCAGTAAAAACATTAAACGATTAATAAAAGCAAAGTTAGTTGAGAGTGAGAAATATAAACATATTTTTTTAACTACGGCTGGAAAAAAATTAGCAGAACAATCAAACACTAGACATGAAATTGTATTTAACTTTTTAACTAAACTTGGAGTACCGCGTAAGATTGCTGAAATCGATTCAGAGGGTATGGAACATCATATTAGTAAAGAAACTTTAAATATGATGAAAAAATTTAATACTTCTAATTAACAACACTATACTGATAACCAAACCATTTAATCAAACCTTCTTTGGATGGCATCGTACAATTTAAACGCCCTCTTCTTTTTTTAAACGGTTGATCAAAAATCAGTTCGATTTGATTGTTAGAAATAAAATTAATTTTTGTATTTTTCCAATCCCCACCCGAATTATCAAAACAATTAATACCTTTTACATTTTCATCAAATGACAATTTCATATTGGTTGGGTTGTTCTTTTGATTCAAAAGAATAGTTTTTGGTTCATACGATTTAATATTAAAGGCTCTTGATTTTAAAATATTTTGGAAACGTTTCATTTTTCCATAATTTTCATTCAAACTAAATCTTGGTAAATAATTAATATTTTCATTTCGACTTATCACTCCAGAATGTTGCCCAAAAATAATTTTGTAATTAAAATCTCTTATGATTTTAATAATATCTGAACTTGTCTCACCAAATGTATGCGCATAAAGATCTGGAATTTGTTTTAATTGTTTTTGATAATCATCATGAGATTGTTGAATATCTTTTTTTACCTCTTCTAATTTCATATTGATAAAATATTCATGACTCCAAGAATGACCTCCAATAGTGACTAATCCTGAATCTCTCAATTCTCTAATTTGATCCCAAGACATATAGTTTGGATGCTTGCTTGTGATTTCTCTTGTGTTTACAAATAAGATAAAAGGAATTTTTTTTTCTTTTAAAACTGGCCAAGCATTTTCGTAAAAACTTTTAAATGCATCATCAACGGTGAGTAAAATATATCTTTTTGAAAATGGTTTTCCTTCTAAAATTTGTTTTTTAAATTGACCAGGTTCAATAAAGGTCAGGCCACTTGTTTCAATCGCTTGTAAATGCTGTTTAAACATTTCAGTGGAAACATTAGTACTTGGATATTTTACCTCTCCAACACGGTGATACATTAACGATATAATTCCAGGTTCGTCTGAAAAAGATTGGAATGGATAAAGCATAATAAAAAATAGAATAATAATTTTTTTCATTAATCGAGTTTATAGCTTTTAAGTTTATATTCCCACTTCCCTTTTTTGTTTAAGACTTGATGCACAATCATTCTAGTTTTTTTATCAAACCAAACTTGTGTATCTAAATCTTTGCCTTGAATATCAAATACCCTTGTTTCAAAAGTGTTATCACTATTTTTAAATGCTTCTTCTTTTACGAACCTAACCTTTTGCTCAGTCACTTTACATGTAATACCAGAGAGTTGGTTGGGAACTGTTACGATATCATGGTTCCAATAAGATGAGATTAGGAAAGGTTTTTCAAAACTGCCTTTATATTTGGTTCCATTCACTTGATAGGTCGAATTTTCTAATCTGATGTTACAAAACTTTGCTTTTCCATTGTCATCTGTATTTGAATTAAAACGAATTAATTTTCCTGATGGATCATATTGTTCAGTCCCTTGGGATTGGTATTTGTAAAAAGTAATTCCAAGTTTTTTTACCCCAAACTCAATAATGTTTATAACCTCAACACTTCCATCCTTTTGCCATTTGAAATCAATGGTGTGAAAACCTGCGTATTGGCCGTTACGGTAAATATCAAACGTAAGATTTTCTAAACCTTTGTGATGACCCACATGTGCACTGGCTTTATTCAAGCTAAGTAAAAGAATTAAAATAACTATTAAATGTCTCATTTCGTACTGTTTATCTTGTAATGAAAAACCATAAAAGTAAAAGGTTTCAAAATGATGTCATTAGGGATCTATTTCAAATTATTTGAGGTTATTTTTCCAGTATTTTTTATTATTGGAATTGGCTACTGGTTTGGGAAAAAAAATCCAAAGTTCAATAGCGATATCATTACAACATTTGCAGGTAAAATTGGTGTTCCTGCACTTTTATTTTATTCTCTAGCTGCCTCTACAACGCTTGATTTTGAAACTTTTTTTAAATTTGGATCATTTACTTTTTTATTCGTTGCAAGCTTTGCCGTGATTGGCATTGTGGTTTTAAAAATTTTAAAACGTGATGTTGTTTTAGAACTCAGTCCATTAATTTTACCTAATACAGGTAACCTTGGTCTTCCGATTTGTTTATTTGCCTATGGTGAAAAAGGATTTTCTGTTGCAAGCTCTATTGCAGCAGTCATTATGTTGCTTCACTTTACGGTAGGAATTTTTATTGCGAGTAAAAAATTTAGTTTAAAACCTTTGCTCAGTTCTGTTCCAATGTACGTTCTTTTTATTTCCGGTTTTATGCTTTACTTCGAATTCAAACCTCCAGCTTTTTTAGTAAACACCACCATGCTTCTAGGTTATTCAACTATTTTTTTAATTTTAACGTCTCTTGGAATTGCGCTCAGCACTTTAAAGACAAAAAACTTTAACACCAACGTGATCATTGCTGCAGCAAGGTTAATCAGCGGTCCATTGATTGCTTTTTCAATTATTCGATATTTTGGTTTAAAAAGTTATGAAGCAGGGGTGTTGTTAATTTCGGCATCTATGCCATCTGCAATTTTAAATTTTTTACTTGCTAAAATGTATTCACACAAAGTTCATGCGGATAACATTGCATCCGTGATTGTCATTTCTACTACGCTATCATTTATTACGATACCGATTGTTGTTTTTATTGCGTTAAAATATTTTAGTTAATTATTTTTGCGGCTCAGTTTTAGGAGCAGGTTGTTGAGGAGCGCTTCCCATATTTTGTTGTAAATACTTTCCAACAAAACCTCTGTTATAAGTAAATAAATATGGATCTTGTCTGACTAATCCAGCACAATATGCTGTCGCATCATCTGTTTTAATTCCGTTTGCTTTAATATCTTTTTTGCAATTATTTAAATATCTTACATCACGGTACTGTTCTTCAATTTGCAAACCAAAAAACATTGCTAAGATTAATGCAATAATTCCAAGTAAAATATTTGTGCCTTTCATGATGAGTGGTAGGTATTGGGAATTGTAGAGTAAGTCAATTTAATTGGGGTGAGATGATCACCCCAATTTAAATTCTATAATTAAATGCCTTTTTGATTAGGATTAATTACGTTGTCTTTCGCACGTGGACGACTGTTACGCTCACGGAATGTCTTGCGAATTTGACGTAAGGCATTCGCGCCAGTATCACTGACTTTACGCAACAATTGAAAATCTTTGTAAAACATAGATCCTCCTTAGTTAATATTGTTACGCCTTTTAACTCATGGCTATGAGTCACTTTTTAACCATGTGAAATGGTTTACACAGCATGCATAGCAGCCATGCAGATAGTGCATATATAGCAATTTATTAGCTTTTTTCAATAGTTAAAAGCGAATAATATTTATCTAAATAATTAAGGGGAAATTAATGAATTTTGAAAAAATTAAATCTGATATTGAAAAGTTTGTATCCAATAGGAAATGGCAGGAATATCATACGCCTAAAAACCTCAGTATGGCCTTGTCTGTTGAGGCATCTGAATTGATGGAAATCTTTCAGTGGCAGATGGAAAATGAAAAAGAATACCCAAAATCAGCAACCAAAGAACAAGTTGAAGATGAGGCGGCTGATATTTTCTTTTATTTAGTGAGATTTTGTCAGGTGATGAATATTGACCTTGAAAAGGCTTTTTATGTTAAGATGCAAAAAAATGCTGAAAAATACCCAAATCAAATTAAATAAGAAGACCATGTTCTTTGTTTTTAAAGTCATTTTATCCGCATTAGTTATAGCAGGGGCAAGCTGGTTATCTGGAAAATATCCTAAACTTGCTGGATTTATTATTGCGCTTCCACTTGCTAGTTTAATTGCACTCATCTTATCTTATACGGAACATAAAAGCGCTGAAACAACGATTACTTTTGCAAAAAGTATTTTAATTGGTGTGCCTGCGAGTTATTTTTTTTTTATTCCATTCTTCTTTGCAAAAAGTTTAAATATGAACTTTTGGCTCATTTATTCGACAGGCCTTGCGCTTCTAGTCGTCGCATTTTTTCTTCATAAATATATTGTATCACTCTTTTAATGAGCTTTATTGTTATTGAAGGTGAGCATAAAGATCCAAACGATATATCGACTTTGGATCAATCTACAAAAAAAGAATACGGTCCTTTTATCACTGAAGAAGAGGCCAACGATGTTTGCAAAGGTTTAATTCAACGAAATATTGATAATTATTATCACCGGGCATGGGTGATTAAAAAATAAAAAAAGATATAATTTAAAAATGCTTTTTAGTTTTGGTCATAGAAAAAGATTTTCTGACTTACAAGAAAATGAAATCCTAGCACTTGCAATTTCATCGGAAGAAGATGATGCAAGAATTTATCGAAGCTATGCTGAATATTTAAAAAAAGATTATGAAGATTCATCTCGAATTTTTGAAGAGATGGCGCAGGTTGAAGATGCTCACCGAAAACTTTTAATAAGTAAATACACAGAACGTTTTGGCGAAACCATACCACTCATTAGACGAGAGCATGTCTCAGGTTTTTATGCGAGAAAACCGACTTGGCTGATTAATAATTTGAGTATTGAACGAATTAGACAAGAAGCAGAAATGATGGAACGTGATGCACATAATTTTTATACCAAAGCCGCTCAACGAACATCAGATGCATCAACTCGAAAATTATTAGGTGATTTAGCTGCCGCTGAAGCGGGTCACTGCAAAATGGCAGATAATATTATTCATAAACATATTGATGAAGATTCTAAACAACAAGAAGCAAGAACTGCAAAACGACAATTTATTTTAACTTGGGTTCAGCCTGGCTTGGCAGGTTTAATGGATGGTTCTGTCTCAACCCTTGCGCCAATTTTTGCAACTGCATTTGCAACCCAAAATACATGGACGACTTTTATTGTTGGACTTGCAGCATCCGTTGGTGCTGGAATATCGATGGGTTTAACCGAAGCCATTTCAGATGATGGAGAAATTTCTGGACGAGGCTCACCTGTTAAGAGAGGTTTTGCTTGTGGAATCATGACGACGGTTGGTGGTTTGGGTCATGCACTTCCCTACCTTATTCCACACTTTATGACAGCAACATTAATTGCTTTAGCTTTGGTGTTTTGCGAACTTTGGGCCATTGCTTGGATTCAAAATAAATATATGCAAACCCCATTTTTTAGAGCTGCGCTTCAAGTTGTTTTGGGCGGTGCTTTGGTGTTAGCTGCCGGAATATTAATTGGAGCTGGTTAAAGCTCTAATAGCTTTTTTAAATTTCCTACAACGTCTTCTTTTGGAAACTGTATTTTTCCTAAATTATCAATGACAATTAATTTTGAAAAACCTTCATGTATCATGGTTCCAACTTTTTCAGACCCTGAGTTTAAAATTATAAATGATGCGGTATGATCAATCGTATAGTTATCTTTGCCAAGATCGACTTTTTTAATATAAATATCTAAAGCTTGATAAAGCTTTTGAAGCTCTTCTTTTTTTCCAGTCACCCCTAATATTTTAGAATTAAATGAGCTTAGGTATTTTTTTAAAACCTCTTTTGTGTCACGATCAGGATCAGCTGTAAAAAAATAATAATTTATTTTACCAGCATCTTTTCCCATTTCTTCAATAAGATTGGTTAAAAGTTGAAGGCTAGCAGGACACACATCGGGACAATGGGTAAATCCAAAAAACAATAAGCTTGGTTTTTGCTTTAATTTTTTTTCAGTAAATAAATGATCATTCATATCTTCAAGATTAAAACTCACTTTAACTTCATGAAACTTTGTTGAATTTTTTTTCACCATAAAAAAAACAACAATAATTAAAACAATAGTTGTTACAAAGATTGAGGGCAAAACCCTTTTTAAAAGAATATCTTTAGTTAACATTAATGATGCTTATGATGATTTTTATCTGGGTGATAACCGCGACCCACTGCTTTAAACTCAATATCAATTGATCCAGCATTTTTAAAATTAAGGGTAGCTTTATATTTTTTTCCTTTAACAACAGGCTCTTTTAAATCAATAAACATAATGTGGTATCCGCTTGGTTTTAAATAAACTTCACTGTCTCCTTTAATGGTTAAACCATTTTTTAAAGGTCTCATTTTCATCACTTGATTTTCCATTGTCATTTCATGGATCTCTACTCGTTCAGCAAAACTGACATTGCTAACTGATTTTAAAACATCAGTTGATTTTGAGTCATTTTCAATTTTCATATAACCAGCGCTGACCTTTGCGCCATTTGGTGTAAAGTAAGTATAGGGTTTTTCAATTTCAATTTGTCCAATTTTATACTTTAACTCTTCTTCATGTTTTTTGTTTTTATGTGAATGATGACTGCTGGATAATGATGAATTAGAAAAAAATAGAAAAGTTATAAAAATTGTTAAAAATTTCATTTAAGCTGTTTCTAATCTTTTAAGTGGACGCTCATCAATTGGCAAATGCATTAAAGTCGCAAAAAGTGATAATGCGATTGAACAGTACCATGCATAATCATAACTTCCATATTGATCAAAAAAATATCCACCAAGATAAGCACCTAAAAATGCACCCACTTGATGTGAAAAGAAAACTAAACCAAACAACATCGTAATGTGTTTCGTTCCAAAAATTTGAGCGACAATTCCATTCGTTGCTGGAATCGTTGCTAACCATAAAAAACCAAAACAAATTCCAAATGCAATGGCAAGTCCACTTGATGCTGGAAGAGCTAAAAATAAAATAATAGTAATGCCTCTTAAAAAATAAAGCCCGCTTAACAATAATTTTTTTGAATATTTATCTGCAAGATAACCCATGGTTAAAGTTCCAACGATATTAAATAATCCAATTAAAGATAAAATTGCGGTTCCTGTCCAAGCTTCCAGCCCTCTTTCAATGACATATCCTGGAACATGAGTTGCAACTAACGTAATTTGAAAACCACAAACAAAAAAGCCAAGCGTTAAAAAAATATAACCTTTATGAGCAAACGCTTCTTTTAAAGCTTCAATGGATCCTTGGTTATCAACTTTTGCATTAGTGTTACTAGATTCATCTGGCAATTTAATTAGTAAAGAAAATCCTGCAGCAACTATAAGAACAAAAACTAAAATTAAATAAGTGTTTTGCCATGTTGTTTGGTTTAAAGAGGCAGCAGATATTAGTGGAAACAAAAACATTCCAAGCGAACCAAAGGCTGTGACAAGTCCTGATGCTTTAGATCGATTTTGATTTGGGAAATGTTTGCTTACCGCTCCAACTGCAAGCTGGGCTCCACCTCCACCCATTCCTATTCCAACTAAAACTCCAAGGTTTAATAAAAACATGTAACCTGTACTACTTGGTGACGTTAAAGAATAAATTCCAAAAGCATAAATAAGTAATGCAAAACATGAAACTCGTCTTGCGCCAAATTTATCAGCTAAAATTCCAAGAAAAAAAGTCATTACTCCCCAAGTGATCGCTTGGATCGCAATCGCTAAACCAAAGTATGTTCTTGAGACTCCAAGATCATGTTCAAAAAAATTAAAGAACATTCCATAAGTCTGTCTTGTTCCCATGGCTGCAAACACCATAAAACAACTCGCAGCTAAGACGATAAATGCTAATCTGTTTCTAAAAAAAGGAGATTTCATTTGCGCTTAATTAATAACCTTTAACTCATTATTCAAGCTTATAGTGCCATCCTCAATCGGTTTTAAATATATCCCAAAATCAATATGGTCATAAATTTCATTCAACTTTTGCGGAACATTAATATCTGAAATGGTTAATTGATAAGGGTAAATAGTAGCTTTACATCGTGGTGTATTTTGAAAAACTTCAAATAAAGTATTTCCGATTTTAATTTTTTTCTTTGCAAGTTCTAATTCTTCGAAAGGTTTCATTCCATCAATCACAATATTGGCTCTAAACCGTTCATGACCAATGCTTAGACCTGATTTTGTTTCAAAATCTCTTAAACTTTCTAAATTAATGAGCGAAACCACATGATCATTAATCATGTCATAAAATGGAATATTTTGGTTATAAATCATAAAAATTTCTTTATCTTTTAAATCAGTTTCTCGTTTTTTAATTTCTTTTGTAATTAATTGTAAATTTTCGAAATTAAAATCTGAAATTGAGATAACTTCTTTGTTTTTCAGATACACTATGAGATTTTGGTTTTGAAACTCTAATCTGTAATTATTAAGTATTGGTGTATTTTTTATACTTAAATAACTTTGATTATTTCGTAAATATTGTTTTTCCTGAAATTTTATTGCTTCTTCTTTTGTCTGGTTTCTTACAAAAGCAAAAACACGGTCATTTTTAATTCCTATGTTTTTAATAATTTTTAAAGATTTGCTTTCGATAAAATTAAAGGATTTTATAGGTGAATAATAAAGTTTTTTTATTTGAATATTCTCACTCATTCTGATCTATTTAAATTCAAAGATAAACGCATGCAAGATTCAATACTTTCAAATTTATCACAAGGTGAAATGATCCAAGTGGTAAGTATTTCTTTAATTTTAATCTATTTGATTTGGAATTTAATGAGGAAAAAATAAATTACAGATGGTAGCTTTGCTCACCATGAGTTCCAAAATCTAATCCTTCTGAAATCTCTTGTTCTTCACTTACTCTTAATCCAAAGATTGATTTTGTAATTAAACAAATGATGTAAGTAACAATTGCAGAGAATACTACAACTGATACCACGCCAATGGCTTGAACAATGGTTTGTTGCATCACAGTTTTTTCTAAACCAAGACCGCCAAATGTTTCTGATGCTAACACACCTGCAAGCAATGTTCCTAAAATTCCACCCACACCATGAACGGCCATTACATCTAAACTATCATCAATTTTTAAACTAAACTTAAAGAAGATCACTGCGTAATAACAAATCGCACCTGATAATAATCCTAAAATAAATCCACCCATCGGACCGATAAATCCTGAAGCTGGAGTTACCGTTGCTAAACCTGCAATCGTTCCAGTAATAATTCCCACTAAACCTGGTTTGCCATTTCTGTACCAATCAATTCCCATCCACACTAAAGTTGCAGTTGCTGCACTAATGTGCGTGACTAAAATTGCCATACCTGCGCTTCCATTAGCTGCAAGCGCGGATCCACCATTAAATCCAAACCATCCGACCCAAAGCATCGAAGCTCCTATCATTGCAATCACAGGTGAATGCGGAGGATCAAAATATTCTGGGAAACCTCTTCTTGAACCTAACATTTTCACAATCACAATTGCTGAAACTCCTGCAGTTGCGTGAACGACAAGTCCACCTGCAAAATCAAAAACTCCAAGATCAGCTAACCAACCGCCACCCCATACCCAATGTGTAACAGGTGCATAAACTGCTAAAATCCAAAGTGCAGAAATAAATAAGACTGCAGAAAATTTAATTCTCTCAACATAAGCACCAACGATTAAAGCTGGTGTAATAATTGCAAATGTCATTTGAAACATGACAAATAAAATTTCAGGAATATCACCACTTAAACTTTCAGTGCCAACTCCTTTTAAAAATGCCTTTGATAAATCTCCAATATAGTTTCCTTCACCACTAAATGCGATTGAATAACCTGCTATAAACCAAATGACAGATGCAACACACGCTATTCCATAACACTGAGCTAGAGTTGAAATCGTGTTTCTAGATTTAACTAATCCTGCATAAAACAAGCCAAGGCCTGGAAGTGTCATAAACAACACCAAGGCACTCGATGTTAAAATCCACGCTGTATTCGCACCATTCATTATAATGCTTCCTCGTTCTTCTCGCCTGTTCGAATTCGTACAACTTCATCTAGGTTATTAATAAAAATCTTACCGTCTCCGTATTTTCCAGTTTTTGCAGCATCTGTAATTGCTTGAACAACCGCATCTTTTTTATCGTCTGAAACTGCTAAAAAAATTTGTGTTTTTGGTAAAAAATGAACTTGAACTGGGTTTCCTCTATAAAACTCTGTTTTTCCTTTTTGATGGCCAAAACCCTTAACTTCTGAAACCGTCATACCCTTAATGCCTACTTCATTAAGTTTTTCCTTAACAGCATGTAATCTTTCAGGTTTTATAATGGCTCTGATTAACTTCATAGCCTATGCTTTTAACGAATAAGTCTTAATTTTACCTATGATATATTTGAATACCTGCCTCCATGTATATAAATATGATAGATATAAATTATGATTAAAAAGCTAATATTACTTGCTGCAATACTTCTTCCTTTTGCTCTTTATTATCTTTCTGTTTTTATCATTAAAAAGGATACGAATAAAAAATTTCCAATTATCCCGCTTTCTCTAGCAAGTTTATTGTTATTAGCATGTGTTTTAATCTTCTTTAGATTTTCAGACTCTGCTCCGTCAGATGGAAAATACGTTCCGCCTCAATTTAAAGATGGAAAAATTATATCCCCAAAGACTCGTTAGAGTTTAAAAAGACTCACATATAAACACTGTTTGTAAGTCATATGTCGTAAAAGTTTAATTTTGGAATCAAAACTGAATCAAAACGAGAACATGGAGTCTGATAATAACAGGATACTAACAGTTAAGCGGGGATCGCTTCTTTTTGATGTCTCTTTCTTTCATGAGACAAAAGAAACTTTTTTCTAAGTCTTAAACTTTGAGGAGTTACTTCTAATAATTCGTCATCATTGACATATGCCATCATCTCTTCAAGTGACATCTTCACAGGTGGAGTTAAAGATACTAATCCATCACTTCCAGCTGCTCTTACGTTAGTGAGTTTTTTTCCTTTTAAAACATTAATTTCAAGGTCATTTTCACGGTTATGTTCACCTACAATCATCCCGCCATAAACTTTAGTTTGTGGCTCAATGAACATTAAACCTCTGTCTTGTAAGTTAAAGATTGCATAAGCAACCGCTTCACCATGATCCGTTGATATTAAAGCGCCGTTTCTTCTTCCTTTGATATCACCTTTAAATGGTCCGTATGAATCAAACACTCTATTCATAACTCCCGTTCCACGAGTCTCCGTTAAAAATTTACTTTGATAGCCAATTAATCCTCTTGAAGGTGCTTTAAAGATAATTCTTTTTTTACTTTGTCCTGTATCCCTCATATCAACCATCTCACCTTTTCTTTGGTTCATAGAATCGATCACCGTACTTGCATATTCTTCATCAACATCGATGGTCACTTCTTCCATCGGTTCTAACTTTTGTCCGTTTTCTTGTTTAAATAATACTTTTGGTCTTGAAACCGATAATTCAAACCCTTCTCTTCTCATCGTTTCAATTAAAACTCCAATTTGAAGCTCACCTCGACCACCGATTTCAAAGGCATCTTTTTGATCATTTTCTTTATAAGAAATCGCGACATTGGTTTCAGCTTCAGCTAACAATCTCTGTCTAATCATGGTTGAAGTTACTTTTTTTCCTTCTAACCCTGAAATTGGAGAGTCGTTAACTGTTATTGTAACTGCCATTGTTGGCGGATCAATCGGAGTTGATTTTAATGCTTCATTTACTTCAGGATGACAAATCGTATCTGAAACTGAAGTTGTTTTTAAACCTGCAACACAAACAATATCTCCTGCCATCACCCTATCAGTTGCAACTTTTGTTGTTCCAGAAAATGTAAATAATTTTGTAAGTCTTCCCTCTTCTACTTTTTTATTCTCTAAATTTAATGCTTTTACCGTATCATTGACTTTTGCAATTCCATGAATCACACGACCAATTAAACAACGGCCAAGAAAAGAATCTGAATGAAGCAAAGTAGATAGCATCGCAAATGGTTTGCTTAGATCAACATCTGGCTCTGGCACATGATTTAAGATTAAATCTAATAATGGATGTAAATTTTCTCTTGGTTGATCCAGTTCATAATTACACCATCCATCTCGTCCTGATGCGTATAAAACTGGAAAATCTAATTGTTCATCATTAGCATCAAGCGCAACAAATAAGTCAAAAATTTCATTAATGACATCTTTTGATCTTGCATCAGATCTATCGACTTTATTTATAACTACAATTGGTCTTAAACCTTGGGCTAATGCTTTTGATAAAACAAACTTAGTTTGTGGCATTGGACCTTCTGCAGCATCAACTAGCAGAATAACACCATCGGTCATTCCTAAAATTCTCTCAACTTCACCTCCAAAGTCTGCGTGACCCGGGGTATCAATAATATTAATTCTTGTATCTTTCCAAACTACTGAGGTTGGCTTTGCTAGAATTGTAATTCCACGTTCTTTTTCAAGATCACCACTATCCATGACTCTTTCATCAACATGTTGGTTATCTCTGAATAAACCGCTTTGTTTTAATAAATTATCAATCAACGTTGTCTTCCCGTGATCAACGTGAGCAATGATAGCAATATTTCTTAAGCTGTTTGTCATAAAATGTGCGCTAAATACACTTTCTAAGTTGATTTACTAGTTAAAAAATAAAACAGCGATTAAACTGCTCTATTACTAGTTTTTTTACCTTTGTGTCTGTTCTATAGAATTGCTATTTTTTATATTTTGATGACTGCTCACGATAGTCGAAGCAGTTGCTAAAAAGATAAAAAATAACATCACAATAATTTTTCTCATGATACTTTTTAAAAAATAAATAAGTCCGCGAAAGAACTGAAATGTGTTCTTAAAGTGATTGTGATAATACTTTTCGATCTAACTTTGTTGCGTAATGAGAGGCAAATAATCCTGCTAATCCTAAAAATGAAAAAGCATAAATCCAATTCGTTTGTTGTGATAGAGGCT
>Ga0255764_10002863_pt1 | contig 13892 bp, 13 predicted proteins | sample 071ome_30_FD_179964 | JGI IMG/M metagenome (GOLD analysis project Ga0255764, IMG submission 179964) | Coastal salt marsh microbial communities from the Groves Creek Marsh, Skidaway Island, Georgia - 071406AT metaG (version 2) | ecosystem: Environmental > Aquatic > Marine > Intertidal zone >... | reverse complement strand
GCGACCACCGAAGCCTCCGCCCATTCTCTGGGGATAAATGACGATGTCATCCTCACTGAGTCCTGTGTGCATGGCTGCAAACCGCTTCATTGCCCAGGGGTCCTGCGTGCCTGTCCATATCTCCAGCCGATGTCTGGACTGATCATCGTTAAAACGCGCTATAGCGGCTCTCGGTTCCTGAGCCGCGTGACTCTGTACCTGGACGTCAAAACGCAGGTTGATAGCCCAGTCCGCACTGGACTGGTGTTCTGCATCGTGCAGCACATGCTCGAGGTCGCCGTCAGCCAGTGCCATATCGACATCAATCAGTCGGTCAATTTCGGCCTGGTTGATAGGCTGTTTAACCTTCCAGGTCACCTGAATCTTCGAGATGGCGGCGTTAACTGACCCGGGCGTGCGACAGATAACTCCGACAAAGTTGTCATCCCGAACTAGCCTCAGGAAGCCTGGTACCGATTCAAGATCGGCGGTACTCAAGGTCTTTATCTCAGCGTTATGGACAGGAGGGCGAAGGGCGCGGCCGTGGAGCACATCCTTCATTGTTATGTCAGCCGCGTACAGTGGCGCGCCTGTAACGATAGCTTCGATGCCCAAAGGCTTTGTTGAGTGCCCAACGTGCGTTTTCATGCGCTGAGGGTTGAATGTGTAAAGTTCCGGGGGTGGGGCTGTCTCGTCAAGTTCAACCAGGAGAGGTGAATCAGCTGCGAGCGTCGCATAGGTCACTGACTGTTTGTCTTTCGTACGAAACCCTGCGACATCGTCGAGTATGTCGTTGACAGGACTTCCGAGTTTTTTTGCCGCCCTAGCCCGAAGGCTTTCGCGTAAGGTCGCAGCAGCAACTGCAATGGGTTTCGAAAAAGCAGTCAGAGACATGCTGCCAGCTGTGACCGCCAGGGGAGGGACGTCGCTTGTGCTGGGTTGAATCGCCTCGATATCCTCGATACTAACGTTGAGTTCTTCGGCGACGATCTGGGCGAGGCCTGTATTGGCATTCTGACCCATCTCCATGCGTGGGACATACATCATGCAGGTGCCGTCTGGACGAATCTGTACCCATGCCGCTGCGGATTGGCTGTCTGGAAAAATGATGGTCGGAGCAACCGCGGCAGCACGATTGCGCAGCATGTACAGTACCGTCGCCCCTCCGGCGATCCAGCCGGTTGTCAGGAGCAACCGGCGTCGGGTCAGTTTTACCATCAGCTTGCCTCCCGCAGGACAAGCGCTGCCTTTTTGATCGATTTCCTGATGCGCGGGTAGGTGCCGCATCGGCATAGGTTGCCGTTCATGGCCTGGTCAATATCAGCGTCATCCGGGTCTGGTGTCTCCTGCAGCAAACCCAGAGCCCGCATGATCTGTCCTGATTGACAGAATCCGCATTGGGGAACGGCTTCATCAATCCACGCTTGTTGGAGCGGGTGCAATGTCCCGTCGTCAGATGCCAGTCCCTCTATCGTCAGTATTTCTTTGCCCTCTGCCATGCTGACTGGTGTGATACAACTGGTTGTCGGCTCGTTGTCGACGTGCACCAGGCAGGCTCCACATTGTCCGATGCCGCAGCTGAAATGAGTTCCAGTCATCCCGAGATGGTCTCGCAAGACATCCAGTAAACTTTCGTTCTGCCAGTCTGAATCGACGTGATAGTCGATGCCGTTTATGTTTAATTTCATTACCCAGGCCCGATAAGCATTTGCTACATATTATACGAGACGGTTCGTCTCGTATAATATGTAGATTTTGGAGTAAGCGCTGGATTGGGTCATTTTCAAATGCTTTACATGAACCGCTTCTACGAAGCCAAGGGGTACTTCTAGCTCGCTTTGGAAAATTCGACCAAAACGCTGGGCTTCAGTACAGCAAGGCGCAGGTTAAGACGACTGTTAGAAAGGACATTAAGCGAAGTAGATATCGGTAACGATTAATGCTGTCAGAATGCTTATCCCAATCCAAAGCTTTCTGTCTTTCCAATTAATCTCACCATGCAAAACAACCTATCTGGGCGGCAGAGATTTTAGGCATGGTTCGCAAATTTTAAATTCATCCGACTCAACAATGCTTCGCAACCAAGTAGAACCGCAATGCGGACAAACGATAAATCGCTCTGCATCAACGTATGTACCACCTATTCCCCTCACTTTCCCACTTTGCTTGACCAATTTTTTCATATCAGATCTGCTGGTTAGCGGAGACTACCATTCATTTTTTATTGCTTTGGTAAAAATGTAACATATTAAGAGGTTTACGTTGAGCAAAGCTCAGGTGAAGACGACCAACCGCTAGTATCTAGGCTCGCTATGACTATTGATAATGAGACCATTGGCTTTTTGATTCTCTGGGGTTTAGTGATCGCAGCGACAGTGTTCGTGGTGAGGCTTTTTAGGGCGAGGAACCTTTGTCCCAATTGCGGTGACCCGACTAGGCCAGAAATGCTACAACGATTGAAATTAGATGATCCACGAGCGCCTGTCTTGGAAGGTACCGACTTGAAGCTCACCCAGATTGTTAGATGCAAACGCTGCGGGCATAAATGGAAGCGGACTCACCCGGGTGGCACACACCTTAATGATGGTGGGCCTGCCTGAATTCTGGTCCTTAGACGTGGGAGCCTGCACTGCGCATGTATTTGCTCCGAAACCGGTGGTAGAAATCCGCAAAGCAACGCTAGGTGGTTGCAGTGAATATTGAAGGGGATCGGAGGCGTTTTGGTGTGCGTGTGCCGAGACCGGCCCTGGAGCGTTCATAAACACGGGCAATTGGCGGAGGGACAGGGATTCGAACCCTGGATAGGCTATTAACCTATGCCGGTTTTCAAGACCGGTGCATTCAACCGCTCTGCCATCCCTCCGCGGCGTAGTTTACGGAAATTGAATAAGCTTGTTAAGCAAAATGTTGGTGCTAGGTACTCTATCTGGGTGGTTTGATGCTTAGGGCCGAGCCTTGGTCTTTGCATCGAGTAAGCTATCCGCATGGTTGAACTTGTGTTGTTTTTCTTCATCGGACTTGTCGCGCTGATCTGGTACACCGCGAACCAAGGGCGCGAGCTCGCGCTCTTCTTTGCAAGGGCAGAATGCCGAAAGCGTCAGTGCCAATTGCTTGATCAGACCGTCCAATTTGAACGCTACCATCTGGAATGGGACAGCCGGTCACCGAAGATTTGGCGCACCTATCGATTTGATTACAGTGTGGAGGGCGTTGAGCGGCAAGATGGAGTGCTCTGGTTTCAGGGGCCGCGGCTAATCAGAGTCGTCATGCGTGACGAGGAAGTGCTCATTCACTGAGCAGGGCCAAGGTCCTCCATCAGTTTGCGGTATTGCTTGAGGTGTTTCACCGCCAGCGCGTGTTCAGAGCGAAGTTCATACAGGCGCGCGAGGTTGTAATGGGCATCCGCAAATTCGGAAGCGATGAGGTAAGCTTCGATGGCCTCATCCTCGCGGTGAAGGTCATCGAGAAGGGTGCCAAGGTTAAACGCGGCAAGCACGTTGTCTGATTCCACCTCGAGCGCCTTCCGGTAGTGGTTTTCAGCAAGCTCAAGCTCGTCCCGTTCTTGAAGAATTCGACCTAAGTTCACATGGGCCTCAGCGTGCTCAGGCTCGAGTTCAATGGCGCGCCGGTAGGCGGAAGGCGCGTCATCTGGGCTCACAGCCTCAAGGTCTACACCGAGATCAAACCAGTCATCGGCGGTGAGTGCTTCATCCCCGCCATCCGTATCGTCGCGTTTAGCAAGTTGCGAGACGACCGCGGGGTTCGCGCCCAAATCGAAGTTCAAATGTAACTGACCGCTTTCCGCGTTGACCACTGTATTCTCTTCACGAACGACGATATGCCCGCCATCTTTTGAAATTCGGATGGAGGAGAGTGGGCGACTCGTAGGTAGCCGCTGTTTGAGGCTGGTAAGCGCGCGATTCAAACGGCTTTTTCTGACGCCATCTTGGATCAGCTCTTTTGCCGTTCGTAAGATCAGTAAATCTTGAAACGAATACTGATAAAAAGCGCTGGTGCGGTCGGGCTCTAAAATGCCAGCCCGGGTCAGTTCCCAAATGGTTTCACGGGGTAACTCGACCAGTTCGGCAACTTCTTTGGCGGTGTATCCGGCCATAGCAGTGAGGACCTTTATATTACAAGCAGGCTATCGTTGCGGTGCTTGTTTGAAAAGCGTTAATTGCAGTGGTCTTTATGCGAATCGCTTCAAAAGATTCTTAGCGATCACCGTCTGCTGTATCTGAGAGGTGCCCTCGTAAATTCGAAAAAGACGCACGTCGCGGTATAGCCGCTCGATGCCATACTCTTCGATGTAACCCGCGCCACCGAAAATTTGCACCGCTCTGTCAGCAACGCGTCCGACCATTTCGGTAGCGAAGAGTTTGCAGCTCGCTGCGAGTGCGGCAACGTTCTCGCCGCTGTCTCTTCTCCGCGCTGTTTCCTCGACCATGCAAGCAGCGGCGTACATTTCGGTTTGGCTGTCAGCGAGCATGGCTTGCACCAGTTGGAATTCAGCGATGGCCTGGTTGAATTGCTGTCGTTCGAGTGCGTAGCGAGTCGCGTCTTCGATGAGCCTTTCCGCCACACCCACTGATATCGCGCTGATATGAAGCCTGCCTTTGTCTAAGACTTTCATCGCGGTAATGAAGCCGACGTTTTCTTTGCCGCCAACGAGCTTGTCGGCAGGCACGCGAACATCCTCAAAAATTACATCACAGACAGGCGCGCCTTGTTGGCCCATTTTTTTGTAGGGTTGCCCAAGGGACACACCTGGTAATGACCGGTCAACCAGAAAAGCAGATACGCCTCTAGCGCCAGAAACATCAGGATTTGTCCGAGCAAAGACGGTGAACAAATCCGCTGAGGGTGCGTTGGTAATGTACCGTTTGGTGCCGTTTAACACGTAACTATCGCCATCTTTGACTGCGGTGGTTCGAACCGATGCGGCATCGGACCCTGCTTCGGGCTCGCTCAAGCAAAATGAGCCGACGATCTCACCGGTTGCCATTTTGGGTAGGTAGTGCGCTTTTTGTTCAGGCGTGCCATCGATAACGAGGGACTGGGACCCGATGCCGACGTTGGTGCCAAAGGCACTTCGGAACGCGGGCGAGGTGCGTCCAAAAACGCGGGCCACCGCCACTTCCTCACTCATGGTGAGACCGAGCCCGCCGTATTCCTCGGGCACGGTGAGTCCGAAAAGCCCAAGGTCTTTCATTTCTTGAATGACCTCATCTGGAATCTTGTCGTCGGCCGCGATTTGCGCTTCTAGCGGGCGTAGCCGCTCCCGTACAAACCGAGTCAGGGTGTCGAGGAGTTGATTCAGCGTATCTTGATCAAGCGCCATGTGTATTCCTTATGATGCTTTGCGAGGGTGGGCGTTGGAGCGACGAGGCCCTATACTTTGCGATCGCGATTCTACGGCGATCTAGGCTGGAGCTAAAGGGGTGATTTGAGAGTCTCAGCGATAACCCAGCCCATAGAAGAACGCGGATGCTTACAAGGCATCCTATAGTAGTGTGACCGGCCCGGGCGGGCTCGACGGAAAAGATTAAACCGCCACCTCGGCGGCGAAAGGAAAGGACATGCCAAGCTTTAATTGGGAAGACCCGTTTTACATGGACGATCAACTGACTGAGGAAGAGGTCTTGATTCGTGACACGGCTCGCGAATATGCGCGTGAGCATTTGCTCACTCGCGTTAGGCAGGCGTACAGGGACGAGCACTTCCATCGGGAAATCATGAATGAAATGGGTGCGCTTGGCCTGCTTGGGTCGACGCTTCCTGAGAAATACGGGTGTAGCGGTGTGAACTATGTGTCGTATGGTCTCGTCGCTAGAGAAGTGGAGCGAGTTGATAGCGGCTACAGATCTGCGATGAGCGTTCAGTCATCGCTCGTCATGCATCCGATTTACACCTATGGCAACGAGGTCCAGCGCGAGAAATACTTGCCCAAGCTCGCGACCGGTGAATGGGTGGGCTGCTTTGGGTTGACCGAGCCAGACCACGGGTCGGATCCTGGCAGCATGATTACGCGGGCCGAGAAGATTGATGGTGGCTATTTGCTGAATGGCGCCAAGATGTGGATCACTAATTCGCCTATCGCAGATTTGGCCGTAGTCTGGGCCAAGCTCGATGGAAAGATCCGCGGCTTTATTGTGGAGCGCGGTATGAAAGGGTTTGAAACGCCGAAAATTGAGGGCAAGTTCAGCTTACGAGCCTCGGTCACGGGCGGGATCACGCTGAGTGATGTCGAGGTGCCCGAAGAAAATCTACTACCCAACGTGTCGGGTCTCTCGGGACCGTTTGGTTGTCTGAATAAGGCGCGGTACGGCATTGCTTGGGGTTCGATGGGTGCGGCTGAATTCTGCTGGCACGCAGGCCGAACCTACACCCTTGAGCGCAAGCAATTTGGTCGACCGCTCGCTGCTAATCAGCTCATCCAGAAAAAGCTCGCGGATATGCAAACGGAAATCGCGATCGGCTTACAGGGTTGCCTGCGCATGGGGCGTTTGATGGATGAAGATGCGTGCCCGGTAGAGCTGATTTCCCTCATGAAGCGAAACAACTGTGGTAAGGCGCTAGATGTAGCGCGTCATGCACGCGATATGCACGGCGGTAACGGCATCTCCGACGAATACCATGTCATCCGCCATGTGATGAATCTTGAAACCGTTAACACCTATGAAGGCACGCATGACATCCACGCGCTGATTCTGGGCCGTGCCCAAACTGGGCTACAGGCCTTTACTGGCGCGTAAGCAATTTCTCACAAATGCCTCAGATATCTCTGAGGGACACGGTTTAAAAACCCGGGCATGCTGACTCAACAAATGGTCGGCAACCCGGGTTTTTCTTTATGGTTAAGCAGCTGATCAGCACGGTAGCGCGAAGGATAAACCGCTATCAATCCGGTGGTCTTTTCTACCGTTGCTGGTTGCGCAGTAACGCTCTCTGCGGCAAGTTGTTTTATCGACCCTACACACCGTTAGTCCAAAGTGTCGTGCGGTAGTGTGACCCAAGTTTTGTATGGCGTTTTTCATAGGGCCTTTCGATGGGGCGTTTTATCAACGGTTTTACAAAGGGTTTTACAAAGAGGTTTTCAAAGTGTTGTTCTCAGAAGGAGGGTGTGAATGATCAAAGTGCTTATTGTGGATGACCATCAATTGGTGCGAACCGGACTGGTTGGCTTGCTTGAGCAAGAACCAGGGATCCAGGTCGTAGGAGAGTCGGCTTCGGGCGAAGAGGCCGTGCGAGCAGTGGATGAGTTGAACCCCCAAGTGATTTTGATGGATCTTCAAATGCCCGGCATCGGCGGCCTTGAAGCCTCAAAACGGTGCCTTCGCATAGCGCCCGACGTGAAAATCATTGTACTTAGCATGTTAGAGGCGCAGCCGTTTCCAAAGACCATGTTCGAAGTGGGCGTACGCGGATATGTCAGTAAGAATGCTGCTAGCAGTGAGCTAGCCGCCGCGATAAGGCGAGTCATGGCAGGGCAGCGTTATGTCAGCAATGAGTTAGCGCAGCTTCTCGCCCTTGACCCGGTGGATGCTGAGATCTCGCCCTTTGAATTGCTGTCTGGCCGGGAAATGCAGATCGCGCTCATGGTGATCCGCGGCATGTCTGCTCAAGAGATCGGTAAGAAGCTGGCACTCAGTCCCAAAACAGTCAATAGCTATCGATATCGCGTGTTCGAAAAGCTCGACCTAAAGAACGACGTTGAGTTGACGAAGCTTGCCCTCAAGCATGATTTGCTGACCGAAGAAGTTGCATAAAAACAATAAATAACAGTTGGTTATGGAATTAATCTAATAACTAAATTCAGTATTAATCACACCTTTTGTTCTTAAGATTCTGCCTAACTATCGAGGGGCAGAGTAGCGACTGGTCTGCCCCAATTGCTGGCGGGTGACTGTGCGTTGCTGTTCGTTGCTGAACGTGAGTCCTCTCAACCGGCAAGGCTTAAACGGCTTGAAGTCGCTGCATTGTCGAGAAGATAGACAATCTTGCTCTAAGCGCGATTGCGGCCTCGCTGCGGCGTCCGAGCGCCAGATCGTTAATGGCGGCGCCCCCACGCGTTAGACAGACAATCAAGTTGCGGTTGGTTTGAAGCACTTTGCGGTAAGCTTGGTATATGGCAACACCCACCATAAAACCGCTGCTCGAATGCCAAAAATGCCCCGCATTGCGCGCGCAGTTTAAGCGCTTGCGTGTGAAATATCCGGATTACTGGAACCGGCCTGTGCCCGCTCATGGGCCGGAGAGCTCACCGTTACTGATTGTGGGCCTTGCTCCGGGATTGAAGGGCGCGAACCGAACGGGCGTTCCATTTGTGGGTGATGCGAGCGGTGCAATGCTCACCAAAGTGCTGCAGCGGCTGAACGCGCTCGATCAGGTGAGAATTACTAATGCGGTGAAGTGTTTACCGAGGAACAACAAACCCTCTGGGCTCGAGGTTAAACGGTGCCGGCCTTACTTTGAGGCAGATTTGTTCGAATCGGTTGAATGCCGATCGAATCAATCGCTCCGAGCATCATCACGGCGAGATAACTCTGCTGAAGGCCTCGTGAAACAGCCACGACACACGGTGTATTTCGCGCTAGGTCGGGTGGCTCACGATGAGGTAGTGAGGGCGTTTGGGTATAAGCTCTCTGCGCTCCCTTTTAAGCATGGCGCGAGGCATCGACTCGCGAAAGATGTTTGGTTGTACGATTCGTATCACCCTAGTCGATACAACGTCCAAACGGGTCGGATGACTGAAACCATGTTGCATAACGTGTTAGAGCGCGCGCTCAAGCAGGCAGAACTATCGTGAGCTTCGACAGCAGCGCATTTTTGGCCACGTTGACGTCTCGCCCTGGTGTTTATCGAATGCTCGATGAAGCAGGCGACATCCTCTACGTGGGCAAAGCTAAGAATCTGAAAAACCGAGTCTCAAGCTACTTCCGACGGAGCGCGCAAGACAATAAGACCATGGCGATGGTGTCTCGGATTCGAGACGTCCAAGTCACGGTGACCCGAACCGAAACAGAAGCGTTGCTTCTTGAGCAGTCCCAAATTAAGGCGTGGCGCCCACCGTTTAATATCTTGTTCAAGGACGATAAGTCCTATCCACAAATTTTTGTATCGACAGAAGATGATTATCCGCGAATCGCGTTTCATCGGGGCGCGCAGCGCCGAAAAGGGCGATATTTTGGGCCTTTCCCCAGTGCTTACTCGGTGAGGGATAGCCTGAACCTACTGGAGAAAGCTTTCCTCGTGCGGCAATGCGAAGACACCTACTACGCAAATCGTACGAGGCCGTGCCTCAAATATCAGATTAAGCGTTGTAGCGGGCCATGTTGCGACATGATCTCCAAAGCGGACTATCGACATGACGTAGATAGTGCGATCGCGTTCTTGGAAGGTAAAAGCCAAGAGGTCATTGGCCGATACCATGAGCGGATGGATGCGGCCTCTGAGCAGCTCGATTTTGAGCGGGCTGCAGCCTATCGAGACCAGATTAGTCAGCTGAGAAAAATTCAGAATCAGCAATCGGTGGTCGGTGCCAAAGGTGACATTGATGTCATTTCTGTCCTGATCCGAGGTGCGGGGGTTGTGGTGCTGCAGATGTACATCAGAGGAGGGCGACTGCTTGGCAGTAAGAGCTACTTCCCAGAGGTAAGGCTCGATCAAACGCCTACCGATGTGCTCGATGCTTTTGTGCCGCAGCATTACCTGGACGACCAAGTAGCGGGTCAACTGCCGCAGGAGCTTGTTCTCAGTCATGCCTTGACCGATAAAGGGCCCCTTGAAGAAGCGCTTGAGTCGCTCAAAGGCAGTAAGGTCAAAATTTCGGATCGAGTCCGGAGTCAGCGGAGGGAGTGGCTCGACATCGCAGAGAAAAGTGCCGAGCAAGCGCTGGGCACCCACGTAGCAAAAAGAGATCACGTTGAGTCCCGGTTTATTGCACTAGATGAGGCGCTCGGTGTGAGTGAACCACTCACGCGGCTCGAGTGTTTTGACATCAGTCATTTGCAAGGCGAAGCCACGGTTGCGTCCTGCGTCGTCTTCGATCGAGAGGGCCCTCGAAAAGCGGACTATCGCCGCTTCAATATCGAAGATGTGCAGTCGGGCGATGACTATGGCGCGATGAAGCAGGCGCTCGGTCGTCGTTACGCGAGACTAAAAAAAGGGGAGGCGCCGCTTCCGGACATACTCTTTATCGATGGCGGTAAAGGGCAGCTTCGGCAAGCGATTGAAGTGCTGGAATCCCATGGTATCGAGGGGGTGCGATTGATCGGTGTGGCGAAGGGTCCAAGTAGGAAAGCTGGTCTAGAGAAGCTCATAGAAATCGATGGTAGCGAACTGGTGCTGCCCCCGGATCATCCGGGGCTCCACCTCATTCAGCACATTCGCGATGAAAGCCATCGCTTTGCTATCACAGGGCACCAGCAGCGGCGGCAAAAGGCGAGGAATCAATCGCCACTTGAGGGAATCCCTGGGGTTGGCCCAACGCGGCGCCGGCAACTGCTGCGGCACTTTGGCGGCCTGAAACAGATTCTTGATGCAACCCCGGACGAACTATCGAAAGCGGAAGGAATTAGCCGGCGGTTGGCCCGGGAGATCTATGCTACGCTGCACCCCTAACGAAGCCAGTTTGAAGACGTTTAGCGTTAGAGCGCGTTTAGCGTTCAACATCGTGACTAGTCTGAAACTAACGAACCAGCGCGACGGGTTATGAATCTGCCACTCAGTTTGCCGAATTTGTTGACGGGCTTCAGGATCTTGATGATTCCTGTACTGGTGCTCGTCTTTTACTTGCTGCCCCTGGATGTGCGTTACCTCGCGGCAGCCTTCGTTTTTTCCATCGCGAGCCTAACCGATTGGCTCGACGGATACTTGGCCCGTTCAATGGGGCAGACGACGCCATTCGGTGCGTTTCTTGATCCGGTTGCCGATAAATTATTGGTGGCCGTCGCGCTGATCCTGCTCGTTGAGGTGCACGCAAGTGCGCTGCTCGCTATCCCAGCCTTGGTTATCGTCGGCAGAGAAATCGTCGTCTCAGCGCTCCGGGAGTGGATGAGCCAATACAGTGATCTGGGCGGCGTGAAGGTATCGATGATCGCGAAAGTAAAAACGGGATTCCAAATGACAGCGATCATCGTGCTTCTCTCTCAACCGCCGTCGCTAGATAACTTGCTCGTGATTTTGGGCTTTTTGCTGCTTTACATTGCAGCGGGTCTAACGCTCTACTCGATGGCGCAATATATAGAGCTGGCCTGGCCTGATCTGTCCCAGGGAATGAAAAAGCGGGACAGCACAGACTAGTGAGCGACGCCGGTCGGGCTCTCTGCGCTCATGGTATGTGACAGGTTGATCGCTCGTTCGAGTAGCGAATCGATTTGAGCTGAGGCTTCATAGCTATACATAAAGCCAAGAAACGCGCATTTAGACAGCTCGATGACGCCGCGCAGTACTGCTGCTTCATCCTCTGGCTCTCCCAGCATGTTGAGCACGTTAGAAAACCAAGCGAGCTCTGCGTAAGCGCCTTCCTCGGCGAACAGCTCGCACAAGCCTTTCAGCGGGAGAATGAGTTCTTGCTCAACCACTGCGCTGAACTCGTCGCTCACGAGCCAAGCCTCTCAACCGGAATTAAAATTTCATTGGTGCGCAGAAAGCTCGGCGTGATGGGGGGATTGTAGCGCGCCCAAATGGGTTCGCCCGCCGGTTTCCAACTGCCGCTTTCAGCCAAGGCGGTCATCAGGCGGTCTAAATGCTTCTGGTACAGTTTTTCTCGCCAACCGCCTCGGTATCGAACCGCTGCGAAGGTTTGCCCTTCCAGCGCTCTGATTTCGACCGTGCCATTGGATGGCGTTGGCAGTGACTCTAGCGCGTGCTCCGCAGGCATAAAAAAGCTCACCCAGTAACCGTCGTCCGAATTGCCTGATTGGGTAACCGGCGCAGTCATTGCGATTTTTTGATCTTGGGCGTTATCACCAAAAATATACCCGCCGAGTCGCCTGAAAGCCTGGTTGCCTGCATCCTTAAACTCCGACTTGATGTGGGTGGTAGCAACCACGGTGTCCTCGTAGGTTCGGATTTGGAACACGTCCCCTGACTCGATGACTTGGTAGTTTGGTTCTTCAATGGCGAGTGCGCTTGGTGCAACCAGCGAAAACGCGAGTAACAATGCAGCAGGTCCCATAGTGTTTTCCTGTTGGTAACATTCAAAACTTCAATATGATACGTTCGTGGTTATGGAACAGTTTCAAAACAAAGTGGCGACTCACTGGGTAGCGAATGGCGATATACGCTTAGAGGTCAAGACATTAGGCGAGGGCCCGGTGATTGTCTGCGTCCATGGTTGGCCCGAGCTGTGGTACAGCTATCGACACCAGATGGAATATTTCGCGGCAAAGGGTTTTAAAGTGGCCGCTATGAATGTGAGAGGGTACGGAGAAAATTCCGCGCCCACGGAGATCGAGGCCTACACACTAGAGGCGTTGTCGGATGATGTTGCGACGGTGATCGCGGACTTATCAAAGGAGCCAGTCATCCTCTTTGGCCATGATTGGGGAGCGCCGATTGCCTATCATACGGCGCTACGGTTTGAGGACAAGGTTAGTGCCATCGCTGGGCTGTCGGTCCCTTATCGCGCGCCCAACGGGATATCGGGACTTGATCTGTGGCGAGCACTCTATCCAGACCAATTTTTCTACCAGTTGTATATCGAAAAACCCGGCGTTTTTGAGGCGGCGTTCGAGAAGGATCAGGTTTCTGCATTGCGGAAGATCTATTACGCCTTGTCGGGAGAGGCGCCGCTCGATCACTGGATTCGGCACCAGCCTGCCGATGCAGGGATGCTTGACACCCTGGTAGACCCAGACCCGTTCCCGGACTGGATGCAAGAAAGCGACTGGGCGGTGTATATCGAAGCATTCAAAAAAAGCGGAATGATGGGGCCCGCGAACCGCTATCGAGCCCAAGCATTTGATGCACTGGCACTGCCAGAGCTCCACGGTAAACAGCTCGCTCAGCCAAGTTGCTTTATCGGAGGAAGCCGGGATGCCGTCAGGCACTGCCTGCCCGGCGCGGATTTGTATGAGGACCCTGGGGCGGACTGCCTAGATTATCGCGGCACGACCCTAATCGACGGCGCCGGTCACTGGGTGCAGCAGGAGGCGCCAGAGCAAACAAATACCGCACTCGATCAGTTTATTGAGGGGCTGTGATTCGGGCAGCGTTAAGGGCGGATTGCCCGAACTTAGCGTCGTTGCTTTGCCGTGCACGATAATGGCGGATGCGTTTTATCTCGTCGGCGCCATGAGCTTCTATTTGCCCTAGCGTTATGCGCCGTGCAGCGCTTTTGATTCGAGCGCGAAGAGCCATCCTCCGTGGTAATTTGGCAATTGCCTGCTCAAGACTTTTTGCATAGATCCGATAACCGATGAAGCAGCACTGACGTCATCGGGTGATGAGACGCTGCTGGCAGAAGTCGCTGGCACCAGCAGCTGGCATTAAAAGTCTGGCAAGGTCAATCGCTGAGTGGCGTGAAGCGAAAGGGATTAGCATCCACGTAGCGCTGCCGACTAAGTGGGGTGTGAGGCTTATTTGCTCGTGGTCATGCAGCGAGCTGGTAGCCCTTCATCGACCGTAGCTGCTCTGGCTATGCGTAGATTAGGCAGAATGCCCTGCACGGAGTTCGGTTAACGCCGCGATCGAGTGGGGTGGATGATTTATACTCCGTTTGGCACTTGGCTCCAATTCAGCTTCGAGTGAGCTGGACCTTACCGAATGCGAGTCCTGCAAAGTGGGGTTGACTGAAAGCTGTATGCGGTAGGATAAAGAGGTGTGCCGGTCGGGGTCGACATAAACAAATACTGAGGGTGTGTCATGCAATTTTTGCAAAAGCGTGTCTCCAACTGTAAATCGATGAA
>Ga0255764_10002839_pt1 | contig 13925 bp, 15 predicted proteins | sample 071ome_30_FD_179964 | JGI IMG/M metagenome (GOLD analysis project Ga0255764, IMG submission 179964) | Coastal salt marsh microbial communities from the Groves Creek Marsh, Skidaway Island, Georgia - 071406AT metaG (version 2) | ecosystem: Environmental > Aquatic > Marine > Intertidal zone >... | reverse complement strand
TTTGGGACCGGTCGATTTCTTACGTTTGCCAATAGCGTCGGCTTTGGGTTGGGTCCTTTTTGGTGAAGTATCGGATCTCTGGGTTTGGCTTGGAGCAACGGTAATACTTTCCGCTATCATTATGATCTCAAAGCGAGAGGTTCAAGACTTCCGAAGGGACACATAATTTTGCCTTGGAGAAATGTTCTGGGTCATTGAAATTTAGTACCTTGACGTCTGGTATGGGTTACGAGACCTTTATTGATAGTTTCAAATAGATAAAAGGTTTAATTTTCAAAATGTCCGAGTACCTCTATATTTCTGCTGATAATCACCTAGACACACACTGGTGCCCTAAGAACCTGTGGCAAGAAAGGTTGCCGAAGAAATTTAAAGAAGTCGGGCCCATGGTAGTTGAGGGTGAGAATGGTTCTCAATGGACCTGGGAAGGTAAGCTTTGGGATAAATCGGCGGATGGCTCGAATAGTTCCCAATTCTTGAAACCATTTCGTGATCAAGGCGTTGATTTGCCTGATGGGGCCCTTCCTCCGGCTGACCCTAAAATACTGCTAAATCACATGGATCAGTCAAAAGTTTGGTCAAGTATTATCTTTGCGAGTGTTCGAAAGTGGAATGTTTCTGATCCCGAGTTGCTATTTGCAGTTTATCGCGCTTTTAATGATTACGCGATGGAAGTTAACAAAATTGACCCGGATCGCATTTTTCTTCTACCTGCTCTGCCTACCAAATATCCAGAGGAATGCGTTCGGGAGCTTGATCGAATGATACAGGCTGGGGCAAAGGCAGTTGAATTTCCTCCTTTTGATGTCGCGCAACCAGTTTATGACGAAGTATGGGAACCGATTTGGGCAAGGGCAGCGGAGGCAAGGGTGCCGTTGTGTATTCATATTGGGGGCGCTGCAGATTCTCCTTTGCCGCCCTACCATCGAGGCGCGCAGATCGCCTTTTTGGCAACTGCTCCTTTTAATCTGTGTAACACATGGGCGCAGCTAACTTTTTGTGGAGCATTTGAACGCCATCCAAATCTGAAGGTTCTATTCTCAGAGTGTCGTATCGGATGGGTTCCATTCGCCGTCCAATGGGCTGACCGTCAGGTGAAAGAACGCGCGCCGGATCCGTCAGCTCCTCTCTCGATGCTTCCAAGTGAATATGCGGCTCGTAATTGTGGATTTACCTTTGAGGAGGATTACATTGGGTGTGAAATGATGAAGCAGGATTGGTGTGAGCTTGGTGATTATGCAATCTGGGGGTCAGACTATCCTCACCCGCAGGGCACTTGGCCCGATGTTTCCATACCAATTGATAAAATGTTTGAGGGCATTGATCCTAAAATTAAGCAGAGGGTGGTTTGGGATCATGCGGCAGAAATGTTTAGGATTAATGGTCCAAATTAATCTCTCGTTTAAAAATTGATTCATTAAGAGGAGTTGTGGGTTAACAAGTCTTAACTCAAAGCAGGGCGGCAAAAAATTAGGAGACATATAATATGGCCAAAGGAAAGCTGCGTCATTTGGCAATATCCTGTGAAGACCTTGAGGCAACCGCCGAGTTTTACTCAAATACGTTTGGTCTCAGAAGGGTTGGATCGGCGAAAGGCCCTACAGCCGATGGTATTTACCTCAGTGACGGAACAGTAAATTTAGCTCTCCTTCGGTATAAAGAAGACGAACCTATGGGCGAGGGTAAGGATAGGAATTGGTTTGGGCCTCATCATATTGGTTTCTGGGTAGATGACTCTGAGAAGACCTCTAAGGAAATTAGCGAGGCGGGTGGTAAATGGTTTATGGGGGAAATGGCCGTCGATAACGCTTTCTATGAAGTCAAATATACTGATCCTGACGGTATAATTTTTGACATTACACATAATGGCTGGGGTGGGGCTAAAAAAGATGGCCCCTAAATCATAAATCGAGGTTAATGTCTCAATGCAATTTGGCGATTACAGGCAGTTAAAGTATTTTGTAGAAGGCAGGCAATAGTCATTGGCCCTACGCCCCCTGGAACCGGAGTGATAGCACCTGCCGCTTGAACCGCTTCCTCATAATCGATATCCCCTACCAACCGATAGGTTCCTGTCCCGTCGTTTTTTGAGACGCGATTAATGCCCACGTCGATTAAAGTTGCTCCTGGTTTAATCCAATCACCTTTAACAAGTTTCGGGATACCTACGGCTGCGACAACGATATCAGCATGCCGGCATTTTTGAGCTAGATCTCGGGTACGCGAATGAGCGATCGTAACTGTACAATTTTCGGCTAAAAGGAGCTGAGCCATTGGTTTCCCCACAATATTTGATCGTCCGATGACTAAGGCCTCCATGCCAGTAAGGTCTCCAATCTGGTCTTTTAACAGCATAGTGCAGCCCATTGGGGTGCAGGGTACTACCCCATCTTCTCCATTGGATAAAGCAGCAACATTCATGGGGTGAAAACCATCTACATCTTTCTCTGCGCTAATAGCGCTTATTACGGCTTCCGGTTTTATTTGTTTTGGTAGCGGGAGCTGTACCAAGATTCCGTGGACGGTGGGGTCATGGTTTAATTCTTCTATGATTGATATAAGTTCACCTTCGCTGGTTTCCGCGGGAAGCTTCCGTCCCACTGATGCCATACCAACTTCCTCAGTTTGTTTCTCTTTATTTCTGACATACACCTTACTTGCGGGATCATCGCCAACAAGAACTGCTGCAAGTCCAGGCTGGACATTATAGTTGGCTTTGAGTTGGGAGACTTGCTTGGCAACTCGTTTGCGAAGCTCCGCGGCGGCGGCTTTTCCATCGATGATCTTAGCTGTCATGGGTCTTCCCTAACTCACCAGAGCTCGGTGCATATTGGCAAGCACCATTTGAATAAAAATCAGTCCAAGAATTAGGATTACCGGTGATATGTCAATACCGCCTAAATTAGGCAAAAAACGCTTTATTCTTCGCAAAGCAGGTTCTGTAATCCTGTATAGAAAATCTAGGATTAAATAGACGAGCTGATTGGAGGTATTAATAACATTAAAGGCAACGAGCCAGCTTAAGATCGCACCGATTATAACCAACCAGATATATAGGTCGATCGCAATCATTAGAATTCGAAAAAGGGGGTCAATTATTATCATTTAATTCTGATCTTATTGGTGCGGTTGAATGAAAAATTGAAAGAGAACTTGCAGATAACGTAAACCCACTCGAAACAGGGTTCAAGCCGGCGGAAAGAGGTTATTCTTCAAACGTTTTTCTTGACAAATTTTGCCACCCTGCGCAGATTGCGCGCTCATATAAAAGGGGCCGTAGCTCAGTTGGGAGAGCGCAGCGTTCGCAATGCTGAGGTCAGGGGTTCGACTCCCCTCGGCTCCACCAGACCACTAATTAGTTAGGTTTTCAACGCAATCTGGTATCTTGAGAGAGATCAGGTTATCAATCCTTCTAAGCGAAAATATTTGGATGTAAAAATTTGAGCCAAAAGCGAATCCCTATAACCCTAGCAGAGTTGGCGGCGGCAATAGGTGCACGTGTATTAGGAGATGGCTCCATACAAGCCAATCGTTTAGTCCATCCATCCGATGCAACGCATGTCAGTGATCTTGCTCTGGCGATGGAGTTCAGTTTTTTGGAGTTACTCAATGACAGCGCCGCGGGTGCTGCTGTTGTTTCAGAAGAGCCGGGGAAACCTCTTCCCCAACAAGGTTTTTTAGTCGTTGATAGGTCTCGCTATGCGCTGGCAAAACTTACAGAGATTTTTTCGGAACCCGCGGTAAGGCATCCTGCTATCCACCCAAACGCAGTTATCGATCCAACTGCAGAAATTGGATCTGACGTGTCGGTTGGGCCCTTCTCAAGCATCGGGCCAGGGGCAAAGATTGGGGCCAGGACTGTTCTTCTAGAAAATGTGACTATTGGAACGGGTACAATATTAGGTGCAGATTGTCTTATCAGAGCCGGCACGCGGATTGGTCATCGTGTCACGCTCGGTGAGAGAGTTATTTGCCAACCAAACGTTGTTATTGGGGCTGATGGCTTCAGCTATGTCACGCCGGATCCAGGTAGTGTTGAGACAGCTAAGGCAAGCGGTAGAATTGGAAAGGTCAATTCTCAAATTGTTCGAATTAATTCTTTGGGAAAGGTTATTATTGGTGACGATGTTGAGCTTGGGGCAGGTGTAACTATTGATAGAGGTACCGTATCAGCTACACGAATAGGAAAATCCACCAAACTAGATAATCAAGTTCAGGTCGGCCATAACGTGGTTATAGGAGAAAATTGTATGATTTGTGGTCAGGCGGGCATAGCTGGCAGTGCGGTCATTGGGGATAGAGTTGTATTAGCTGGCCAAGTTGGCATCGCCGATCATGTCACTGTCGGCTCCGACTCTATTGTGACGGCGAAATCTGGTGTTGCTCGGAATATCAAGCCAAAATCAGTGGTCGCGGGTTATCCGGCACGTGATAAAGCCGAAGCCTATAAAGAAATAGCAACTCTGCGACGCCTAGGAAAGTTGGTAGAAGAGTTTAAAAAATTTAAAAGTAGGTTGAGTGAAATGGAAAAGAGGACTGATAGAACATTAGAAAACAAAAATTAATTTTATGGTCATCATTTAATTATAGAAAACTTATAAGACAATATGTTCTAAGCTCGATACCGTCGTTGAAAAAATTAACGGCAAGCCGCACAAATAGATTTATTACTTTTTGTCCTTTACAATGCGTTAATCGGATCCAGTTTTAATTAAAGGCTAAGTCCCGAAAGTTTGGGCAGGAAAGATGGAAAAGATAGAAATTCAATTCACCCTATTTTCTGCTTTTTACGCCCCTCTAATCGCTGTCATGGAAGCAGGATTCCTTGAAGAAGAAGGTATTGATGCGACATGGTCGATTTCGCCACCTGGGGTGTCTGCAATAGAGGCTCTTAAGGCTGGGACCGCTCATGTAATTCAGACTGCTCCGAGCCAAGCCTTCAGCGAGCTTTCAGCCGGGAAAAAACCCTCGGCTGTGCACTTTGCTCAAATTAATGAGATGGATGGTTTTTTCATTTCTGGTCAGATCGATGATCCAGAATTTAATTGGAAAAAATTAGAGGGTGCGGAGGTTATATCGTTTGGCGGGGGGCAACCGAGGGCCATGTTTGAGTATGCCTGCTTTGAGGCTGGAGTGGACATCTCTAAGATCAATTTTGTGACCCCGGGCAGTGTCTCTGAGATGGATCTCGCATTTCGGAAAGGGGTTGGTTCATATATTCAACAGCAAGGACCTTACCCGCAACAGTTGGAGGAAGATGGGCTCGGTCACATCCTTGCACAATCAGGCCCGTTAATTGGCCCGAACGCGTTTTCAAGCGTCGCTGCGACCCGGGAATGGTTATCAACCGAAACGGCAAAGCGTTTCACGCGGGCCTATGCGAAAACTAGAATTTGGATCGGTGAGACTGCACCGGAAGACATCGCGCATTGCTTGAGCCCATATTTTCCAGATACTAGCCTTTCGGCCCTTAAGAAATGTATCTCAACTTACCAACAACTTGGCTGTTGGACACCCCACATTGAGATTACGCCAAAGGCCCTTGATAGAGTTTATGATGTATTTGAGAGATTTGGTGCACTGAATAAAAGGTTTGATTGGGGTTTGGTTTGTGCAGATCCTCCAGTTTGAACAATAATTTGAGCGTCTGGACCAATTCCAATTCCCGCACATCTCATAAAGAGATTATTCTTTCTTGATGGCTTCTCTGGGGCGGCTGAGCATCTCTCTCAAACTTTCTTGGGGGATCCCTGCCCTATTCGCAACTTGCTTAATCTGAGTCTCTAGTGCTTGTCGCCAGGGAGCGTTCGGCTTCGTCTCAGCGAGCAAAGAAATCCATACTCGTAATGCTACATCAAGATCTCCGGCTTGCGAAGCGGCTAAACCTGCATAATAACGGGCCAAAGGTTGACCGCTATCCAGGGCAAGGGCTTTGCCTAGAGCTTGTCGGGCAGCCTGCTTAACAGATCCTTTATCATGTAATATCAGTGCTTCCGCGTATTTGGCGTAAGATTCAGGATTGTCGGGGTCAAGAGATAAAGTTTTCTCCCATGCTTCTGCTGAATTTGCGTAATCCTTGAGCAAGAAGAGCGCTTGGGCATAGGTACTCCAGGCTAGCGGGTCGTCGGGTTGCTTCTCTAATTTTTCAGCTAATTTATTAACCAACTGTTCTATTTCGATAGATTGCTTGGCGATGTTTTTGTAGTGGCCCTGATCTTTGGATATAATGTGTGGCGCGCCTAAGGTTAAATACAATCCTAAAGCCGCAGTAGGTATGGCGGTAGCCAGATAGAACGCTGTAAATTTTCCGCTTTTTTCTGCTCCTTCCTGTCTCGATTTAACGTTGGTTGTTGCAAGTAATCTGCGCGCAATTTCCGCTCTCGCCGACTCAGCCGCTTCCACTTGCAGTTGGCCTTGCTCCACCTCTATCTCTAATTGATCCAGTTGATTGATATATATTTGGCGTGAGAAATTATCCCGTTGGGATAGTTTCTTTGAGCTGTTTCTGAAAAGGGGAATTATCACGATAAAAGTGAGGATTAAAGCGATAAGGCCAATTATAACCCAGAGGGTCACGATCTATTTCCCTTCCAAATTTCCGCGAGCTTTTCTTTTTCTGCATCGGAAAGCAGGGTTTCTGCAGCAGCTGATTTCCTTTTCCGAAAATAAATATAAATGCTCATTCCGCCAGCCAATAAAATTAGCACGGGGCTGAACCACAAAATAAGGGTTTTTTGGTTGATGGGAGGTTTAAGCAGGACAAAGTCACCGTATCGCGCGACTATATCTGAAATAATCTGTTCGTTGCTTTTTCCGGACACAATCTGGTTGCGAACCATTATACGGAGGTCTTTAGCTAACGCTGCATCAGAATCATCAATAGATTGATTTTGACAAACAAGGCAACGTAAATTTTTACTTATAGATCTAGCTCTAGCCTCCAGGGCGGGGTCTTTTAAAATTTCGCCGGGTTGTAACGCAAGCACCTCTGTTGTGAGAAAAAAAACCGTTAATAATAATCGTAGCAAGCTTCTCATTACTGAAGCCTCCTAATTAGAGGTAGTATTTTGTTGTGCAGGTCATCTTCATTGAGCGGACCTACATGTCTATATTTGATGCGTCCACGTTTATTGACAACAAAGGTTTCAGGATACCCATAAACGCCCCAGTCGATTGCGGTTTGCCCTGTCCGGTCTGCACCAACGGCCCTGAATGGATTCCCTAAATTTTTCAAGAATCTTGTTGCAGCCTCTGGTGTATCTTTGTAGTTAATGCCAAATATGGGAATTCCTGTATCAGCGATTTTCATCAATACTTTGTGTTCTAAGCGGCATGGTGGACACCAGCTTGCCCAAACATTGACCAAACTTACTCGTCCTCCCAAATCTTTTTCTGATAATCCAACTCCTTCCCCCAAGATTGGCGGCAGGTTAAAAGTTGGGACCGGTTTATCAATTAATGCCGACGGCAGCTCGTTCAGAGACTTTTGCCCAGACCCCAATTGCCAGAGATAAAATCCAAGGAGGATGCTTAATGCCAGCAGGCAAATCAGTGGCAGTGATAAGATGAAACGTATTTTATTTCGCCGCATTTGAAATTGGTTTGGAGGCCAATTTGGGAGCACCGACACGCAAACGTCGATCTGTGAGAGATATAAGCCCTCCTATAGCCATAAATATTGCTCCTGCCCAAATCCAAGAGACCAGAGGGTTAAAGTAGAAACGGGTACTCCATGCCCCCTTACCTGATGCTTCACCAAGAACACCATAAAGATCACCCTTTAGAGTCGTGAAAATAGCCGCTTCTGTAGTTTCACTGCGCTCGGCCTCGTAACGCCGTTTCTCTGGTTTTAAAATGGTAATTACATCACCACCCATATTAACCTCGAATTGACCTTGTATCCCGCTATAATTTGGGCCTTTGATCTGAGATGTTCCCAAGAAAGTAATTTTGTAGTCTTCGACCAATATTATTTCGCCTGGTTTCATCAATTGTATCATTTCAATTTTCCAAGCTGAAGAAGCTGTTACACCAATTACGAATATTCCCAATGCACTGTGGGCGATAGCCATACCCCAGGCTGCTCGTGGCATACCAAAGGCTCTTTTTAGTGATCTTGTAAGGGACAACTTAAAGAGACCTATACGCTCCGATAGCTCGACAGCACTTCCTATTATCAACCACGCAGCCACGCCCAAGGCCATAGCCGAGAGTATTGCTTTTGTTCCTTGGAGCCATAAAACCATCAAAGTGACGATCACGGCGGTGAGGGCGACGAACCTTAAGCGTTGCAGAACACCTAACAGATCAGCGCGTTTCCAGGTCATCATTGCAGCAATAGTGCAACAAAGAAGAACGGGCACCATTAGAGGCACGAATGTGGCATTGAAGAACGGAGCGCCAACTGAGACCTTTCCACCACCAATGGCGTCTAGAATTAATGGGTAGAGGGTTCCCAGCAACACTACTGCAGCGCCGGTTGTTAACAGAAGATTGTTTAAAACTAGCGCCCCTTCTCTTGATATAGGTGAGAACAGACCTCCCCCCTTCAAAACCGGTCCACGCATAGCATATAAAAATAACGAGCCCCCAGTGATTAGGACAAAAAGTAATAAAATAAATATCCCCCTCTCTGGATCTGTTGCGAAGGCATGTACTGAGGTGAGAATGCCAGAGCGAACCAAGAAGGTGCCTAGTAGAGCGCTGGAAAATGTCAAAATGGCCAAGAAAATGGTCCAACTTTTTAGGGCATCACGTTTTTCGACTACAATTGCTGAATGCAGTAGGGCAGTGCCGAGGAGCCAAGGTATAAATGACGCATTTTCAACGGGATCCCAAAACCACCAGCCCCCCCAACCTAGCTCGTAGTAGGCCCACCAGCTTCCCAATGCAATGCCAATTGTCAGGGAGCACCAGGCTGCCAAAGTCCAGGGCCTGACCCAACGCGCCCATGGAGGATCAACCCGGCCCTCAATAAGTGCGGCTACAGCGAAGGAAAATGCGACTGAAAACCCAACATATCCGAGGTATAAGAATGGGGGATGAAATGCGAGACCAGGATCTTGCAAAATGGGATTAAGTCCGTTCCCCTGAGCTGGGGCAGGATCTAATCTATTGAAGGGGTTTGAGGTTAATAAAATAAATCCTATAAACGCACCTCCGATTAAGCCTTGAATAGCTAGAACTCGCGCTTTCAGGGTCTCAGGTAAATTGTTACCAAATATAGCAACGGCAATTCCAAATAAGGCTAAAATTGTAACCCAAAGTAGCATGGAACCTTCGTGACTGCCCCAAACCCCGGTTATCTTGTAAATCAATGGTTTCAGAGTATGAGAATTCAGCGCGACATTTACGACCGAAAAGTCTGAAATGAGAAAGGAATACATCAGGCAAAGGAAGCTTACTAAAACGGCAAAAAATTGGGCATGTGCTGATGAGGTGGCCAATGCCATCAAGCCATAATTACTTCTAGAAGCCCCAAAAAGCGGGAAGGTTCCTTGGACTAAAGCAATCACCAGTCCAAGAATAAGGGCAAAGTGTCCTGCTTCAGCGATCATGGTTTTTCGGAACCTTTCCATACACCATTCTTCCGAAGAGCTTCAGCAACCTCTGGGGGCATATAATTTTCATCATGCTTAGCGAGTACCTTATCGGCCTCGAAAATTCCGTTTGTGTTGAAATGCCCTTCCCCAACTACGCCCTGTCCCTCCCGAAATAAATCAGGAAGAACTCCTTTGTGAATCGCGGTGACCTCATTTTTTTTATCGGTTATTACAAATTTGCTGGTTATGCCGTCATCCTCAAGCAAGTAACTGCCTTGCTTTACTAGACCACCAACCCTCAGACGCTGGCCCATTGGCGGTTTTTTCACCAAGAGTTCTGTGGGGCTGTAAAAATATACGATATTATCTTTCAATGCTGCTAGAACGAGTGCTACTGAAATCCCCAGAGGCACCAATACCATCAAAATAAAGCTTAATCTTCTGCTCTTTGGCCCCATACTTTACTTACCCGCCTTTTCAGTCTTTGAATTTCGCTTCTAGGGCGGAGATTTCTTCTTTTCGTTTTTCTAGGCTCTTTTTGCTCTGAAACCAAATACCGATCAATCCTGCCCCAACAACGAGGTAACAAGGCCATACAAACCAGCCGTAACCGCCCATGCTGAAATACTCAAAAATTTCAGGCATCACTGGGCTCTCTTACCAAACTGGCGATGCAGGGCCTCAAGACGTTTTGAGGCAAGAATAGTCTCAATCCTGATTAGCAATACATAGAAAAAAAAGCATATAAAACTGAAAGCGATCAAAAATAGTGGGGTTAACATAGAAAAATGTATCGATGGACCGCTCATCTTTATAACACTGGCCGGTTGGTGAAGCGTATTCCACCAGTCCACCGAAAATTTAATGATTGGAAGATTTATCAGTCCGAATATTGCCAAAATTGCCGCGGATTTCTCGCACCGTATCGGATCATCAAAAGCTTTGTGCAGGGTCATTACGCCCAGATAGAGAAAAAATAGAATTAATACAGAAGTTAAGCGGGCGTCCCAGACCCACCAAGTGCCCCACATTGGTTTTCCCCAGAGCGATCCAGTAATCAGACATAACAGCGTAAAGCAGGCGCCAATCGGTGCTGCCGACTGGGCAATAACATATGCTAGGGGATGTCGCCATATCAGGCCAATTAGACTGAATGTGGCTAAAAATAAGAAGACAAACATTGCCATCCATGCGCACGGGACATGCACATACATGATACGCACTGTATCGCCCTGCTGGTAATCTGCTGGTGAGCTCAAAAGAGCAAACCATAGGCCAGAGAGTAAGAAGCAAAGTGTAAAGCAACCAATCCAGGGCTTCATTTTTAAGGACAATCGGCTAAAACGCATGGGATTTGCCAAAAAGTTAAACATGTCGCTATTTTTGGTCCTTGGAATTTTTCTCGCCTTCACTTCCAAAACTAGGGTGGGTGGGAGAGATTTTCAAAGCGTTATTCTGTGTTCCTTGCAATTTTGAATACCTTTTAATTAAGGGCCTGTTTTATTGTGATGCTGGTAATTGAGGGTGCAACAGCCAGGGTCGCCATCAATACGCCACCCAACAGAAGTAGAGACGGGGCCACTGGGGTGCCCAAGATGGCGGCATTGGCGGCTGCAGTCCCGAATATCAAAACAGGGATAAGAAGTGGGAGCGCCAATAACGGTAATAAAACGCCCCTTCGCCTGGCCCCTAAAGAAAGCGCAGCACTCACGCCTCCTATCATGCTGAGCGCTGGTGTTCCTAGTGCAATACTTGAAATAAGGACAGGGTAAGAAGACAGAGGAATACCGTAAAAGATACCAATCACGGGCGAAAAAAATAGAATGGGTAATCCTGAAGTTAACCAGTGAGCAGAAAGCTTTGCAAATACGATTATAATAAAGGGGTGAGGAGAAGTCGCTAATTGCTCCAGTGATCCATCCTCGAAATCTGCATTGAAAAGCCTATCAATTGTTAACATTGAGGATAGGAGAGCGGATACCCAGATCACGCCAGGACCGATCTGCGCTAGAAGCCTCTGGTCAGGACCCAAAGCGAGTGGAAATAGAATGGCCACCAGTAAGAAAAAAATAACTGTCAGGCACAAGTCGCTTCCCCGTCTAAATACTAAAATCAATTCTCTGTGAATGGTCGACTTAAAAGCTATTATCAAAATCGTCCCCCTGATGCCTTCTCATATCGAGCAATCTTTCTGGACCAATATCAATTGGAGCATTAGTTGCAATAACTGCCATACCCCCCTGACGTCGATGCTGATTAATTGAATTGATAAGAATGACAATTGCTTCATCATCAAGCGCGATAGTTGGCTCATCAAGTAGCCACATCAGGCTGTCAGCTGCTAAAAGTCGAGCTAGAGCAACACGCCGCCTTTGCCCAGTGGATAACTCTCCAACCGGAGTGTCCCGCAGATCTGATAGTCCGTAAGTCGAGAGTGCCTCGTTCACCAATTCTTTACTCTGAGTGGTGCCCCTAATCGCAATCCACAGGTGGAGATTCTCGGAGACCGTTAATACAGATTTTAATGCGTCGGCGTGACCGACATATGACATCCTCTGGCAATGTCTCTCTGGAAAGCAAGATATATCCCCATCATCCCAGTGAATGGAACCCGTTACGGGTCGTGATAGACCAGTCATCAATCGCAGAAGGCTGGTTTTTCCTGCCCCATTTTTGCCTGTTATCAAGAGGGCTTCTCCAGACCCTACCTCGAAGTGAAGTCTGCTGAAAATTTCTCGCCCACTCCTGTTACAGGTAAGATTTTCCCCCACAAATTTCATACAGCCGATCATAACAGAGGTAGTGGCCTCAATCGAGACGTTGTTTCCGATCAGAAACAATGCCTGAAACTGGTTGTTGCAGCGTTTTAATTTAAAATTCAAACATCAAGCATTGAAAGAGCTCTCATTCTCCTCAAAAAAAATTAATATAGTTATTATAGCTCCATTTAAATGATTTTGGGCTAGTGCTTGTGGAAGGTGATTGAAAAGCGTAGTTTCTGCTCAAAATTGTGCTCCGCTATTTTAGTTAGCAGGGTCGAGAAATTAAATTAAGAAAAGGAGACCAACGGTGGCTTTATCTGGCAATGATACGCTGTCTGTGCGTCGCACTCTTACTGCTGGCGGCAAGGACTTTGATTACTTTAGCCTTCGGGCGGCTGAGGAGGCCGGGGTCGGGCAAATCTCTCGTCTTCCCTATTCGATGAAGGTTTTATTGGAAAATCTTCTCCGCTATGAGGATGGGCGGTCGGTCACAATTGAGGATGTCAAGGCGGCTGCAAATTGGAATGGGAACCCAAATAATAGTGAAATTGCCTTTCGGCCGGCTCGTGTTTTGCTCCAGGATTTGACTGGTGTCCCAGCGGTGGTGGATTTGGCTGCCATGCGTGAGGCAATGGAAGAGCTAGGCGGGGATCCGCAAAAAATTAATCCATTGTCCGCGGTTGATTTAGTAATCGATCATTCGGTTATGGTTGATAACTTTGGTGACACAGGTTCTTTTGAAAAGAACGTTGAAATAGAATTTCAGCGTAATACCGAGCGTTATGAATTTCTAAGATGGGGGTCGACTGCATTCCGTAACTTCAGGGTTGTTCCCCCGGGTACAGGAATATGCCACCAGGTAAATTTGGAATATCTTGCCCAAGTCATTTGGTCTGGTGTTGATGAGGATGGTCGGCGGATGGCTTACCCAGACACATTGGTTGGCACCGATAGTCACACCACTATGGTCAATGGTCTTGCAGTACTGGGTTGGGGCTGCGGTGGTATTGAAGCTGAGGCAGGAATGCTCGGACAACCTATCTCTATGTTGCTTCCAGAGGTAATTGGTTTCAAACTTACCGGAGAGCTTCGAGAGGGCACAACAGCCACAGATCTTGTTTTGACAGTAACGCAGATGCTTCGTGCAAAAGGGGTGGTCTCTAAATTTGTGGAATTTTATGGTCCTGGTTTAGATAATTTATCTTTGCCTGATCGCGCAACCATTGGAAATATGGCGCCTGAATACGGAGCAACATGCGGATTTTTCCCGATTGATAAAGAGACGATCCGTTATCTTCGGCTAAGTGGTCGCGACGAAGCTCTGATCGAATTGGTCGAGACCTATGCAAGGGTGCAGGGAATGTGGCGTGAAGCGGGCAGTCCAGATCCGATTTTTACAGATACCATGGAATTGGATATCTCCACAGTCGAGCCGTCACTCGCTGGGCCTCGGCGTCCTCAGGATCGGGTCCTTTTATCGGAAATGTCAAAAAGTTTTAAAGAGGCGTTGCCTAGCTGGGAGTCGAGTAAGGGTCCCACGAAAGTTGAAGGCATGGATCACGAGCTCTCAGACGGTGACGTAGTTATTGCGGCCATTACGAGTTGCACAAATACCTCGAAT
>Ga0255764_10002838_pt1 | contig 13926 bp, 10 predicted proteins | sample 071ome_30_FD_179964 | JGI IMG/M metagenome (GOLD analysis project Ga0255764, IMG submission 179964) | Coastal salt marsh microbial communities from the Groves Creek Marsh, Skidaway Island, Georgia - 071406AT metaG (version 2) | ecosystem: Environmental > Aquatic > Marine > Intertidal zone >... | reverse complement strand
GGGGCTCAAGGCGGCGTTCTCGATCATGCTGCTCATCGTGTTCGGCATCAAGGCCGGTCTCTTCCCGCTCTTCTTCTGGCTCCCCGACAGCTATCCGACAGCGCCCGGTCCGGTGACCGCGATCTTCGCGGGGCTCCTCACCAAGGTCGGTGTCTACGCCATCATCCGGACCCAGTTGCTCCTGTTCGACACCCCCGGGTGGATGGGCACGACCCTGTTGTGGGTGGCTGGGGCGACGATGGTGGTTGGCGTCCTCGGCGCGATCGCCCAAGACGACATGAAGCGCATCCTCGCCTTCCACATCATCAGCCAGATCGGCTACATGATCCTCGGCCTCGGGCTGCTGACGGTCGCCGGTGTCGCGGCGGCGGTGTTCTACGTGATCCACCACATCATCGTGAAGACCGCGCTCTTCCTGGTGGCCGGGCTCGTCGACCGCCGGGCCGGCACCAGCCGACTCTCGGAGATGGGGGGTCTGGTGCGCACCGCGCCACTCATCGCGGCGCTGTTCGCCGTGCCGGCGCTCAGCCTCGCCGGTCTGCCGCCTTTCTCCGGCTTCCTCGCCAAGTTCGCGCTCGTCGATGCCGGCCTCGAAGTCGACCGATGGGCGATCGTCACGGCCTCACTCGCCGTCGGGCTGTTCACCCTGTACTCGATGACCAAGATCTGGGCCGGGGTGTTCTGGGGGGAGCGCGATACGGCGCCGTCGCGGGAGCCGATGGCTGACGGTCGGCTCGGCTCGCCGCTGTGGATGGTGGTCGCCACGGCCACCTTGGTGGCGGGTTCGATCGCGTTCTCCGTCTGGGCCGGGCCCCTCCACGAGTTGTCGCTCCGGGCCGCCGGGGACCTGCTCGACCCCTCGGTGTACGTCGAGGCGGTGTTGGGGGTGGACCGATGAGGTTGCTCGGCCGGGTGAGCATCTCGGGCCTCGGGTTGTGGCTGGTGGCCATCTGGCTCCTGCTCTGGAACGACCTGAGCATCGCGAACCTGGTGTCCGGTGCGGTGGTCGCGACCGTCGTCATCTCGTTCGCCCGTCTGCCGAAGTCGTACTGCGCCGGCTCGGAGTCGGGTGACCGCGCGCGCGTGTCGTTGCCGCACCTGATCTACTTCGGCCTCTACGTGCTGGTGAAACTGGTCCAGGCGAATCTCGTGCTGGCCTGGGAGATCATCACGCCCTGGCGCGATCGCATCCACACCGGAATCGTCGCCGTGCCGCTGCGCACCTCATCTGATCTCGCCATGACCGTGGTGGCGAACGTGATCACCCTGACGCCGGGAACGGTGACCATCGAGGCCAAGGGCACACCGCCGGTGCTGTACGTGCATGTGCTCCACCTCGACGACATCGAGCGCGTCAAGGCCGAACTGCTGCACCTCGAGGAGTTGTCGGTGAGAGCGTTCGGCTCGCGCGCCGCGCGGGCGCAACTGGGAGGTGGCTCATGATCGTCGCGGCCTTTGCGCTGCTCGCCCTCGCCGGCATCTGCTTCATGGTTCGGCTCTTCATCGGGCCGTCGGTCGTCGACCGGGTGATCGCCGTCGATGGCCTGCTGATGGTGATCACCTGCGGGATCCTGGTGGAGGTGGCGAGCGACGATTCGGTCGCCGGTCTCGACACCGTGCTCGTGGTCGCCCTCGTCGCCTTTGTCGGCACCGGCGTGCTCGCCCGATACGTGGAGAGGAGGGGAGCATGATCGACACCGTCGCCGGCGTGCTGCTCGTGTTCGGTTCGGCGCTCATCCTCCTCGCCGGTGTCGGCGTGGTCCGCTTCCAGTCGGTGTTCGCGCGGATGCACTCGGCGGCCAAGGCACCGACGCTCGGCATCCTCGCCATCGCCGTCGGTGTGGCGCTGTCGGTGCGCTCGGTCGCCGCGCTGGTGACGGCGCTGCTCGTGGTGGTGTTGCAGTTGGTGACCGGCCCGGTCGGCACGCACCTGCTCGGTCGCTCCGCCTACCGCCGACTCCCGAACGACTTCGATGCCGGTGATGAACTGGCGTCTAATGAGGGCTCAGGGCTCGACCACTAGGGTCGACCCATGGTCCCCACCGCAGTCTTCGGCCGCACCGGACACCTCTCGTCGAGGGTCATCTTCGGGGGCGCTGCCCTCGGGGAGATGTCGCAGCGACGCGCCTACGACACCCTGGAGATCGCCCGAGCCGCCGGGGTCAACCACTACGACACCGCCCACTCCTACGGCCACGCTGAGGACGTCATGCAGCCCTGGCTCGCCGAGCACCGGGCGTCGATCTTCCTCGCCACCAAGACCGGTGAGCGAACCGGTGACGCGGCGCGGGCCGGTCTGGAGGACTCACTGCGACGTATGGGTGTCGACCGGGTCGAGTTGATCCAGTTGCACAACCTCGTCGAGGTCGATGAGTGGGAGACGGCCTTCCGGCCCGGCGGAGCCGTCGAGGCGCTGGCCGCAGCCCGAGACGAGGGGCTCGTCGACTGGATCGGGGTGACGGGACACGGGGTGCGCATCCCGTCGATGCATGTGCGCAGCCTCGCCGAGTTCGACTTCGACTCGGTCCTGTTCCCGTTCAATCACACGATGCTCGCCAATCCGGCATATCGCAGCGATGTCGAGGAACTGCTCGCGGTGTGCGCCGATCGGAACGTTGCGGTGCAGACCATCAAGTCGATCGCGAAGGGCCGCTGGTCGGTGGACTACGACGGCCCGAGGTTCTCCTGGTACGAGCCGTTGACCGATCACGGGGCGATCGGACGCGCGGTGCGCAACGTGTTGTCGCGCGAGCAGTTGTTCCTCAACTCGACGAGCGACGCCAACCTGTTGCCGGCCGTGCTCGAGACCGCGGCCGGTGATCTCACCGCGCCCTCGGTCGATCAACTGGATGCCGACGTCGCCGACTTCGACATGACGCCGTTGTTCGACGGCGCCGAACTCGAGTTGATGTGAGTCAGCGTCGGTAGTCGACCACGAGCGGGGCGTGATCGCTCCAGCGCTCCGCGTAACTCGGGGCCCGGTCGACCGACGACGACACGGCTCGCTCGGCCCACTCGGGGCTCGCCACCTGGTAGTCGATCCGCCAGCCGACGTCCTTGTCGAAGGCCTGCCCGCGGAACGACCACCAGGTGAACGGACCGTCGACGTCGCCGGCCAGGCTGCGGGCGACATCGACCCAGCCGAGCTCGTCGAACCACCGGTCGAACCAGGCGCGCTCGACCTCGAGGAAACCCGCCTTGTTGCGGTTCCCCATCCAGTTCTTGATGTCGCGCTCGGTGTGTCCGACGTTGAAGTCCCCGGTCACCACGACGTGGTGGCCCTGGCGTCGCAGACGGGTCATCCGGTCGGTTACCGCGGCGAAGAAGCCGAGTTTCTCCTCCATCTTCTCGTCGCTGTCGGCGTCGCCGGTGTGGATGTAGGCCGACACGACCGTGAGCGGCGCGTCGACACCGTCGAGGTCGAAGGTGGCCTCCACCCACCGGCCCGAGCGGTTGTAGCGGGAGTGCTTGCCACCGATGTCGATTCGCTGAGCGGTGATCGGGAGATGCGACACCACCGCGACACCAGCGCGGCCCTTGGCCTCGCTCTCGGCGTGGACCCGATGCCAGTCGGCGCCGAACATGGTGTCAACGTGATCGACGAAGATGTCATCGGGCGCGCGCACCTCCTGCATGGTCACGATGTCGGCGGCCCGCTCCGCGATCCATGGCTCCATTCCGTTGCGTTTCGCCGCCCGGATGCCGTTGACGTTGACGGAGGCGATCGAGAGTTTCCGAGATGAGCCCATCCCTTGATCCTCTCAGACGCTCAACCGTGATCGGTTGCCGACGACGTGCGGGTGACCCGGACGACCGTGAGGAGCGAGAGCGCACCGATCCCGACGATCACTACTCCTTGCACCAAGTCGCCCAGGCCGCTGTCGAGCACCCAGCCGACGAGACCGATGAGCACAGTGATCGCGCCGGCGACAGCGATCTCCAGCCAGTGCTCGCTGGCGCCGAGAGCGAACGCGCCGAGACCGATGGCGACGAGCGGTAGTGCTGCGACAACCCCGTCGTGCGTGCCGAACCAGATCATCGACACGACCACAACGGTTCCAGCCGCCGCGACTCTCGCGAGCACTGCTCCAGGTTGACTGCGTCGCACCGAAGCGAGGCCAACGAGCCCCGATGCCACCACGAGGAACACAGGTGGGGTCGCGCGGTCGTCGAGATCCGCCACGGCCAGCCAGGCGGTCGTCGCGACGAGCGCGGCCGAGGAGGTGACGGCCCACCCCGCGATCTGGGTGTGAAGCCGTGAGAGCCCCCATGCCAACGCCACGGCCGCGATGATCGCGACCGACAACTCGATGGATTCGAGCAGGTGCTGATCGAGAAGGATCCCGACAGCGATCGCCAACTGGGTCACGCTCGCCACCTCGATCACCTCGATGAGGCGTTGGCGGGACATCGAGCCACTTGTGATTCGCCTCGTCGATATTGCTGACACGTAACCGGTCACCAACAGCGCGATCGCGATCGCCGAGGGGGAGGCCTCGGCCGCAGCGAGGAGTCGGATGAGACCGACTACCACGATGAGGCCCGCGAGATATCCGACGAGCTCGGGTGTCGAGAAGGCGAGACCCGGCGCGCGCACGATCGAATCAGCATCCTCGCGGTCGAGTCGGCCCTCGTCGACGAGGCGATCGAGGATCTCCCTACGGGCTGGTCGTGGCATGTTGGCTCCCTCAGCGGCCGGCCCGGCCGCCTCGGTTGCCATTCTCGCTTCTACCCGGTGACTCGGGGGCGTCTTCCGCTTCGGTGTCGGCGGCTATCGCGTCGACCTCCGCCTCGTCGGCGGCTACTCCGCGACCGTTGCCGTTGCCTTGGCCGTTGTTGCCGCTGCTGGAACTGTTCCCGTTCCCGTTGTTGCCGGACTGGCCGGGGGCGTTGCTTGATGGGTTGTTGGTGTCGTTGGAGCTGTTGCCGTTGCCTTGGCCGTTGTTGCCGCTGCTGGAACTGTTCCCGTTCCCGTTGTTGCCGGACTGGCCGGGGGCGTTGCTTGATGGGTTGTCGGTGTTGCCTTGACCGTTGCTGTTGTTGTCGTTCGACTGTCCGGGAGCTCTTCCCGACTGTCCCGGAGTGTTACCCGACTGCCCGGGCGTGGTGCCGGCCTGGCCCGGTGGTTCGGCACCCTGCGCAGGGGTGTTGCCCGACTGACCGGGAGTGTTTCCCGACTGCCCCGGGGTGGAGCCGGTCTGGCCCGGAGCCTCCTCGGAACGTCCCGGGGACTCGTCCGCGTCGAGGTCATCGTCGACCGACTCGTCGGGCACCGTGGTGGTGGGTGGAGCGATGGGTTCCTCGATCGGATCGTCAACAGGTTCGTCGATCGGCTCCTCCTCAGGATCGTCCGGCTCGACCAACGTGGTCGGTGTCGGCTCGGTCACGGGTGGCTCAGCTGGCGGCGTCTCCTCCACGGGCTCCTCGACCGGGTCGGGAACGATCTCCACTGACGACACCGGTCGCGGCACCTCGATGTTGACGACCTCCAGCACATCGGCGACCACGTTCTGGATCGGATCGGGGAGCGAACCGGTTGACACGAGGCCGACGCTCGCACCAGCGGCCGCAGCTCCTGCCCAGCCGAACACACCGATCGCGCCGACCGCGGCGCCAACCCGGCGCTTCCAGCGACCCTTGGCCAGCGTCGGATCAGCCGAGCTGGCGATCGCCAATGACCGCAGGCGGGCCACGAGATCCTGGTCGACCTCGAAGGCCGCCTCGGTGGCGCGCAGGTCGGCGAGCCGGAGGGCGAGACGGTGGTTTGGCGGCCAGATCACGATGCCACCCCCTCGCTGCTCGACTCCTCACGCAACTCCTCCGAGAGGAGATCCTTCAGCTTCGCGAACGCTCGCGACAGCGCGACGCGGGTGGCCACCTCGGACTTGCCGATCGCCTTCGCCGTCTCTCGGGTCGACAGTCCGACCACATACCGCAGCTCGAGCATGCGGTGCTGCTCCTCCGGAAGCCGTTCGAGCGCGGCGAGAAGATCTGGATCGCTGAAGGTCTCCTCGTTCGGTTCCTCGGCCTCGAGCAGATCGAGGGTGTTCTCGATCGACACCTCGCTGCGTCGGGTGTTGCGACGCAGGTCGTCGACGATCCGCGCATGAGCGATGGAGAACACGAAGGATCGAAGATCGCCCGCGCCGCCCTCGAACTCGCCGATGCGCCGAGCCACCGCTTCCAGGGTGGCGCCCATCACCTCGTCGGGATCGCGAGAACCCATTCGGTGCGCGTAGCCGACGATCTTCGGACCGACGTCACCGACGAAGCGCGACCACTCCGATGAGTCGCCGCGCTTCAGGGCGCGCACGGAGATTCGATCGCCCATCAGGCCGCGCTCCGTGAGACGGCGCACGAGCATGCGCTCCGGGTGGTCATCGCCTCCGAGTCTGTCGTGAGGTCGGCCCATCAGGCACTCGGTGATGCTCGCTGTCGTCATCACCGCTGTTATCGCCTGACATGGGGAGAGTGTTACGCCGCCCGATCGGGCGGCGTAACGGAACGGGTCGAACCGGACGGGGGTGGTGAGGCGTCAGGGGAGGTAGCCGCTCACATCCACCAGCACGTCGGCGCGCCCGTGCACGTAGACGCACACCGTTCCCGTGCTCGACAGCGGCGCGATCACCGCATTGGCGACCGTGTCGCCGGTGGAGAAGTTGAGGTTCGACGCCAGATAACGGGTGCCGCACGGGTAGACGGTGATGTAACCACCGGCGGCTGTCGTGTTGGTGACCGTCACGTTGAGGGATGCGACGGAGGCTCCGGTCGGCACGCCGGCTCGACCGGCGACCTGGACCTCGACGATGCTGTTCGCCACCAGACCCGAGCGACCCGCCGAACGGGTGTCCGCGAGGCGGGTTGGCGCTGTCGCACCGAAACCGGACCCATCGAGGAAGGCACCGTTCACGTCGATGAGCACATCGGCCGAGCCGTAGACGTAGACACAAACGGTTCCGGTCGACGAGAGCGGGGAGATGACCGCGTTCGCGACGGTCTGACCGTTCGTGAAGTTGAGGTTCGAGGCATCCGGCCGCGCACCGCACGGGTACACGGTGGCGTAACCGGACCCGGGTACCGAGGTGTTGGTGACCGTCAGGTTCATCGACACCGCTGACACTCCCGATGCGGGGATGCCGGCCACGCCGAGCAGGCCGACCTCGAGGACCCTGGCTCCTCCGATCGTGCCGGAGTTCCGGGTGTCGGCCACGCGTGTCGGGCTGGTGGGGATGAAGCCGGAGCCCTCGAGGATCGCGCCGCTCACATCGACCAGTACGTCGGCCTGACCGTTCGCCGCGAAACACACCGAGCCCGATGCCGAGACCGGGACGATCACCGCGTTGGCGACTGTTCTGCCGGCTGTGAAGTTGAGACTCGAGACGTCGGGCTGGGCACCGCAGGGGTAGACCGTCAGGAATCCGGAGCCTCCCGTGGCGCCCGTGTTGGTGACTGTGACGTTCATGGACACCGCTGAGACCCCGGCACTCGGGACCCCTGCCCGTCCGAGAACGGGTACCTCGAGGATCCGACCGTCGCCGACGCGTGCCGGGGCGACGCCTCCCTGGCCGGTACGGGTGTCGATGAGACGGTTGGGAGCGATGGCCTGCAGCGTGGACACCGGCGAGTCGTCGGAACCGCCGCCGCCACCGGAACCACCGCCGCCACCGGAACCGCCACCGCCACCACCGCCGCCGCCACCACCGCCGCCGCCGCCGCCACCACCACCACCGGAGCTGGGCGGGGCGGAGGGCACGGCGGTCGCGGGGGTCGAGGCCGTACCGGTCTTGCCGAGACCGGCGGAGGCCACGGAGAACGTGTAGGTCGTGCCGGCCGAGAGCCCCGTGATGGTGCAACTCGACTCGTAGTAGGCGGCGGTGCACGAACCGGACGGAGAGGCCGTGACGGTGAACGTGCCCACCGGGGGAGCGGTCGCGGCCGGCGAGGCTGAACTCGGGGTCACGGCGGTCCATGAGACGGTCACCGAGTTCACTCCCGCGGTGGCGGTCACACCTGTGACGGTGGTGGCCGGAGCGGCGGTCAGGTCGTAGATCGTCGTCGTGACGTTGAGGAAGCGGTCCGGGGAGCCAGTGCCCCGGTCGCTCACCACGCCGGTGCGACCGTCGGCCGTCAGGATCGCGGCCACATCGTGGGCGCTCGCGCTCGGATACTGGGTGCGGACCAGGGCCGCGGCTCCGGCTACGTGCGGGGCCGCCATCGAGGTGCCGCTCAGGGTGACGGTGTCCGATGTCCCCGTGATCGAGGCCGCCTCGATCGACGAACCCGGCGCGAAGATGTCGACGCACGATCCGGTGTTCGAGAAGTACGACCGTTGATCATCCGACGCCGTCGCCCCGACCGTGATGGCTGTGGCTTCCCGCGCAGGGCTGTAGGAGCAGGCGTCGTCGTCGGAGTTGCCGGCCGCGGCGACCACGACGATGCCGGCGTCGACGAGGTTCTCCACGGCGGCGTCGAGGGCATCGGAGGCGCCTCCGCCGAGGCTCATGTTGACGACACCCTTCTTGCCAGTGAGGTCGTAGTCGGCGACCCATTCCAGACCGGCGACCACGCCGGAGGTGGAACCCGATCCCCAGCAGTCGAGGACCCGCACCGGCACGATCGTGGCGGAGGTCGCGATGCCGTAGTTGGTGCCGGCGGCGGTGGAGGCAACGTGGGTGCCGTGACCGTCGCAGTCGGACGCGTCGTTGTCGCTGTCGACGATGTCGCGACCGGTCACCAAACGCGCGCCGAAGTCATCGTGGGTGCTGACTCCGGTGTCGACCACGAAGATCACCGCACCCGATCCACGGTCGGCGTCACCGTTGGTGACCGAGGAGTCACCCCGGGTGGAGAGCACCCCATTGAGGGAGTTCGTCGCCTGGTCGACGCGGTCCTGCCCCCAGGAGTTGATCCAACTGCGGTCGGATCCGGGGTGGGATGCGGCGACCGCTGATGACGCCGATGACGCCTCCGAGGTTCCCGAGGAGTTGGTCGCTGTCACGGAGAACGTGTACGACGCGTCCGGGGTGAGGCCGGTGACCGTGCACAGTGTCGGTCCCGTCGTCCAGGTGCAGGTCCGGCTGTCCGGGGAGGACGTCACCGTGTAGGCGGTGACCATGGGGTAGGCGTCGCTCGCGGCCCACCGCACCTGTACGGCGCCGTCGGCGACGGCGAGCGCCTCGACTCCGGAGGGTGCAGTGGGCGCGCCGGTGGTCGCGAACTCCCAGTTGAGGGTGACGTCCCCGCCGGTCGAGCCGTACTGGTTCACCCGGAGGTGGTACTCGGTGCCGGAGGTGACGTCGAGGGTGAGAGTGCTCTGGTAGTAGTTCCCGGTCTGACGGGAGTCGTCGTTGTAGCTCAGTCGGTTGAGCGAGGGGAGTGACGACCCGGTGTAGGCGGCGAGCACGGTGTCGAAGGACGAGCCGAAGGTGTCCACGTTGAGTCGGCCCGATGCCGACGCGGTCCAGGAGAACCACAGGGTCGCGGAACCCCAGCCGACATCGATCGGCGGTTCGCCGGTCTCCAACGTCGCCCCCGTGTTCGAGTCGGTGACCGTGCCGGACGATCCGGTCAGGGCGGTCGATGCGACGAAGTAGTCGTTGTTGGAGCCGACCGAGACGGTCACCGAGTTGGTCGCCGAGGACGGATCGGAGGCACCGGCCGAGTTTGAGGCGATGACGGTGAACGTGAAGGTGCCCGGGGTGAGGGAGGTGATGTCGCACTCGAGCGGGCCGGACGTCCAGGTGCAGGTGAAGGCGTCGTCCTCGACGGCGGTGGCGACGTACCGCGTGATCGTCGCACCGCCGTCGTCGGCTGGCGCCGACCAGGAGATCGTCGCGGTGGTTCCGTCGAGGGCAGCGGCAGCCCCCGTGGGTGCCCCAGGGGCTGTCGGGTTGGAGCCACCCCCACCGTCGAGTGGGTTGAGGTAGAGGAGGGCGTCCGGGGAGTTGGGGCCGCGGTCGGTGATCAGGCCGGTGGAGAACGATGCCAGGACCGCTGACTTGACGGCGGCGGCGGTCTGGTTGAGGTCGGTCCCCCAGAGCGCGGCGGCGGCACCGGCCACGTGGGGCGAGGCCATGGAGGTGCCGCTGATGGTGTTGGTGCCACCGGTGTGCCAGGCGGAGGTGATCGACGAACCGGGAGCAAAGATGTCGACGCACGAGCCGTAGTTGGAGAACGACGAGCGGGCGTCGGTGCTCGTGGTGGATCCGACGGTGATCGAGGTCGACTCGCGAGCCGGGCTGTAGTAGCAGGCGTTGTTGTTCGAGTTTCCGGCGGCGACCGCGGTGACGATCCCATCCGAGACCAGGCCCTGCACCGCGGTGTCGAGAGCCCAGGAGGCGCCGCCACCGAGGGAGAGGTTGGCGACGGCCGGGTCACCGGAGGTGTGCTGGGTGAGCACCCAGTCGATGGCGGCCACGATCGTGCTGGTCGAGGTGCTGCCGGTGCAGCCGAACACCCGCACCGGCACGAGGGTGGTCCCGTCGGCGACCCCGTAGGTCGAGCCGCCGACGGTTCCGGCCACGTGGGTGCCGTGTCCGTTGCAGTCGGAGGCATCACTGGCGTCCTGATCCGACGTGTAGAAGTTGCGGCCTGAGGCGAGGCGAGCTCCGAACTCGCTGTGAGCGGAGATACCGGTGTCGATGATGTAGGCGGTGACGCCGGTCCCGTCACTGCGGTCGGTGTAGGAGCTGTCGAGCGGGAGGTTGACCTGGTCGATCCGATCGAGCCCCCAGGTCGCGCCGGTCTGCGTGGCGGACGGGAGTACCGAGTCGGTCCTCCCATCGAGGGTGATGACACGGTCGGGCTCGATGTCCACGACACTCGGATGGGCTTTGAGTTCCGACACCTGGGCATCGGTGAGGTCGAGTACCCAGCCGTCGAAGACCTGTTCGAGGGTCGACACGATCTCATTCGCGACGGTCGCGGCGATCGCGATCCGCTGGGCATCGCTCGTCGACTCGCTCAACCTGACGATGTAGCGGCCGGGCACCACATCGCCGGCCACGGAGGGCATGCTCCGGTCGGTCGGTCGGTCGAGGAGTCCGACACCTCGGTTCACGTCGATGGCGGCCACCCATGGGTGCGCTCCGAGATCGGTGGCCTGGTCACCGGAGAGGGTGACGAGAGCCGACCCGATCGAGTCGTGACGGGCTCCGACGAGTCCGCCGGCGTTCACGATGGCGGCCAGGGCGAGGGCGAAGTGATCGGGGTCGGCGTCGTCGATGACGAGCACATACCGGTCGACGCCCGAGTCGATCGTGGAGGCGAGCGAGGGGAGCGAGGGTGGTGGCACCTCGATCGGGGTCTCGGCCCCGTCGTTCGGGTTTCCGTCGATGTCGAGGACGTTGCCGTCGGTGTCGAGCAGACGGAAGTCGAAGTCCTCCTGCGCGTCAGCAGCCGAGGGCAGGATGACCGTCGCCGCGACGAGGCCGGTGACCAGGCTCGTCGCAACGCGACGTCGACGTGGGCGGGTCGGATGCTCGCGGTTCACGGGGCGGTGCAGGCTCCGCCACCGTGCTGTCGGTTGGTCTGAAATGTCATCGAACGGTGACCCTGCCACGTCGGTCTCCCTGCATGCCTCTGAATTTCACAGTCATCAGAGGTGATCGACTCGGTCCTCAGAAGTGTTACACGCATTTCATCCTGTTGGTCCACCGATGACCATCCAAACGCCGCGGGCGTGATCAGATGTGATGTTGTGGAGCGACCTACCGAACCGGCGGGGATCTCCGAGGTGCGCCGGTGGGCAACGGTGGCGGCCTCCTTCGTGTCGACCTTCACGGTGTTCGGCGTGGCCTACTCCTTCGGGGCGTTCTTCGATTCGATGGCCGACGAGTTCGGCACCGGTCGGGGCCTGACGGCTCTCATGTTCTCGGTGACGACCGCCCTCTATTTCGGGGGAGGTGTCGTCTCGGGTCGATTCGCTGACCGTTACGGGCCGCGACCGGTGATGGTCGTCGGCACCGTCAGCCTCGGCCTCGGGCTCCTCGCCACCTCGGCGGTCGGATCGATCTGGCTCGGCTACATCACCTATGGGCTCGGTGTCGGCACCGCGGTCGCCTGTGGCTACGTGCCGATGGTGGCCATGGTCGGGGGATGGTTCGAACGACGGCGTACCACCGCCCTCGGTATCGCGGTCGCCGGTATCGGCGCCGGCACGCTGGTGTGCGCGCCGCTCGCCGCCCACCTCATCGAGGCCCACGGGTGGCGTCGGGCGTACGTCATCTTCGCGATCGGTGGCGTCGCGTCGATGGCTCTCGCCACCCTCGGAGTGCGCCGAGCACCGTCGCGGGGGGCCGGAGGCCGCGTCGATCTGAGAGCGGTGGCCCGCCAGCGTCCCTTCGTCGTCCTGTACCTCGGCTCGCTCGCCCTCTCGCTCGCGCTCTTCGTGCCGTTCGTGTTCATCAAGTCGTACGCGACCGAGCGGGGGGTCGAGGCGGGACGGGCCGCGTTGCTCGTCGGTTTGATCGGGGCCTCCTCGATCATCGGTCGACTCGGTCTCGGCGCGCTCGGCGCGAGGCTCGGCGCCATCAGACTGCTCCAGGGGAGTTTCGTCACCATGGCCGGCAGCTATCTGATCTGGATGGCCTCGGACGGCCGATACGGGCTGCTGGTGCTCTACACCGTGGTCATGGGCATCGGCTACGGCGGGTTCATCGCGCTCTCGCCGGCCGTGGTCGCCGAACTCTTCGGCACCGACGGCATGGCGACCATCCTCGGAGCCACCTACACGGCGGCGGGGATCGGCGGGCTGGTCGGACCTCCGACGGCCGGGGCGATCATCGACCGATGGGGATTCGGCATCGGTATCGGCTTCGCCCTGGTCATGACGCTCGTCGCCGCGGTGACGCTCCTCGCCCTGCCGCGCGGCCGCTGACGATCAGCGACGACTCAGAGCCGACCGGCGGCCCGGGCGGCGTCGACGGCGGCGTTCAACTGCCCCTCGACGATGTCGAGCCCGGCCGACCAGAACCCCGGGTCGGTGAGATCGCATCCGACGATGGCGGTGAGCGCCTCGGGCGACATCGACCCTCCGGCGCGCAGCATGTCGAGGTAGGCCGGCACGAACGAGTCGCCCTGCTCCCGGTAGCGGGCGTAGACCGACAACGCCAGCAACTGCCCGTACGCGTAGGCGTACACGTAGCCGGGGGTGGCGATGAAATGCGGCACATAACTCCACCAGGTGCGATATCCCTCGGTCACCTCGACCGCCTCGCCGAGCATCGCCGTCTGGCTCTCGGCCCAGTAGTCGCCGAAGGTCTCGACGGACAGTTCTCCGACCTCACGGCGGTGCGAGTGGCAGGAGTGCTCGAACCGGTTCATCGCCACCTGTCGGAACACCGTCGCGATGGAGTCCTCCAATGTGGCGGCGAGCAGCGAGAAGCGCTCCTCGGGATCGTCGAGCGACTCGAGGAGGCGGTTGTTGGTCACCGTCTCGCCGAACACCGAGGCCGTCTCGGCGAGAGTGAGCGGTGTCGACTGGTGGAAGATGCCCTGCTCGCGGGCGAGGTAGCCGTGCACCCCGTGGCCGAGTTCGTGAGCGAGGGTAGCGACGTCGCGCGCGGTGCTCGTCCAGTTGAGGAGCACATAGGGATGGTGCTCGGGCACGCCGTAGGCGCAGAAGGCGCCGCCGCGCTTGCCCGGACGCACCGGCGCGTCGATCCAGCGCTCGTCGATGAAGCGCCCGACGATGCCGGCCAACTCATCGGAGAACGATGCGTAGGCGTCGCGCACGATGCTCGTGCCCTCCGCCCAGCCGATCTCGGCTGACCCGCCGGCGGTCACCGAGGCCATCCGATCGAAGTCGCGCAGCCGGTCGACACCGAGGATCTCGGCCTTCAGCGCGTACCAGCGCTGCGGGATGTCGTAGCGGGAGACCACGGCGTCGACGAGCGCCTGCACGCTCGCGTCACTCGCCTCATTGGC
>Ga0255764_10002804_pt1 | contig 14031 bp, 13 predicted proteins | sample 071ome_30_FD_179964 | JGI IMG/M metagenome (GOLD analysis project Ga0255764, IMG submission 179964) | Coastal salt marsh microbial communities from the Groves Creek Marsh, Skidaway Island, Georgia - 071406AT metaG (version 2) | ecosystem: Environmental > Aquatic > Marine > Intertidal zone >... | reverse complement strand
GGCAGGTGGAGCTGCTGGCTACATCCAGGACTTTTCTGGCAATACAGTAGTTAGGCCTGTCTTTCATAGAATCAATTTTGAAGTCAATGGCACCCAAAAAATGACTTTGTTTGAAGAAGGTTATCTGGGTCTTGGAACCAGTAAACCGGCCCACATGCTTCACATCACAACAGATGTTGGTGCAGCAACTATCCTTCTTGATGGTGCCACGGATGCTCAGGTTCGTATCAGTGCAAACAGTGACAGCAATTTCTCCAACATCGACTTCGCCATCAACGGAGTCACACACGGTGGTTTGAGCTATGATCACCACCTTACTGATGCTTCAGAAATGCTCAAGTTCAATGTGGGAGGCTCTGACAAGGTTTACGTTCGTGGGGATGGTTCTCTGGGCCTGAATACTAGCAATATGTCAGAGACCCTGGATGTTGTGGGTTCTGCGCAAATTACCAAATATCTTTGTGTTGGCAGCGATATAGACTGTGGAACTGTCAATCCCCAAGTCGGCGGGATTTATTCTGAGGTCACCGGAGTTACAGGAGCTGACTACGCAGAATATTTTCCAAGTGAAGGCGCACTTGTCAGTGGAGATTTGGTGGGACTCAATGCACTCACTGGTAAAGTGAGAAAGTACCAATCCGGAGACAAGCTCATGGGTATTGCCTCTACAAATCCAGGGATCATTGGTGGAGCAAATCGCAATCCTGAGAACCATGCTCTTGTTGGACTTATGGGACAACTTCCCGTGAACCAGCAACAAGTTCAGATTGAAGGACGAGTGGTTCAAACCCTTGATGGCGTGAGAGTAGGCTTACTGCTTTCAGATGGAACAGTTTACATCAATCTGAATCCTGCTAGTGAAGTTCAAGAGCTTCGCGGAAAGTTGAAAAAACAGAAGCAGCAGATCGAAGAACTTCAGGATCAGGTTCGATTCCTGATGCAAAAAATGAAGTAGTCAGCCTTTCAAAATTGCTAAACATTCGGACTGGTCAGGTTTGCTGACTAGTCCGCTCCGGCCCGGTGCATGTTGGTTTGCGAAGAAATTCGGATTTCTGAGACCACTAATTCCACTGGAACAGGTTCCGAATCACTGCCAAATTCGCCTTTGTTGGTGAAGTCAGTTTCTCAGAACAAAAAGGGGCTCTCGCGCAACTTGAGCTGGCGGTTGGGATAAATCTTGTAGTAGTACTGCTTTTTCGGATACGGTTCTCGCTGTTTCAACACACCGGACTTTCTTTTATCCGGTTCAATTCCCCAGGTTGAGGGGTGGTAGTTAATCCGATTGCCATTGTAGTAGCGATAATCGTATTGATTATAAATATGGCTCTTCACTGAAGAGTAAGCTCCCGAGCCCATCTCATATTTCATATGACCAAATCGATACCCGGGTAGATATTCCACCAGGTCTGCATAATTTCGTGAATGCTTCTGAATCTGTCGGATGGGATGATCCTTGGAATACTTTCTTTGAAGCTGCTCAATATTGGGATCCAGACTAAATCCGACAGCGGTAAAAAGCAGCATGGAGAGTGGAGCAAAAACTTTCATAGACCCAACATACTGTGACTTGACAATTCAGCAAAAGGGGTTTGATGTGCGCCACATTCAAAAAAGGGAGGATGGAAAGAAGCTTGTTTATCTCAGGAAAAGAAAAGTCTTAACGTCTTGCGTATTCCAGTATTGATTACCCACTCATTCCATTAAACTTCGCCCCCCTATTCCAGGGTTGTTTGCACTCCCATTCCAAAATACTTCTCCCCCCAATTCCATAGTTTCTTGCCCCCGGATTCCAGAATAAGTTTGCCCCTTTTTCTACATTTTGTGGATTCAGGGGGCAAAGTATTTTGGAATCGAGGGTAAAAGTTAATGGAGTCGGCTCTACAAGCGGACTCTGATGATTACTGTTGTATGGATCTTAAACTTTTTTAAAGGAGAAGCTCCATGCACCGCAAATCCAACAGGCAGGGAAAGGCCATAACAATGAGGAAAATTCGAGAGATATACCGACTCAATAGACTCGGTTTTAATAATAAGGAGATTGCACGTTCAGTGCGATGCGCTTCGGCTACGGTAAGAAAGTTTTTGAATCTGTTTGAGGAGTCCGGACTTTCCATGAGCAATCTGGAATCTCTTAGTGATACAGAGCTGCAATCAGCTTTGGGCATCAAGACTTCAAGAGGTCCGGCAGGTAAACAAATGGCGAGTGTAGACTTTAGCCATGTTCACTGGGAACTAAGCAGATCAAAAGCCATGACTCTTCAGCTTTTATGGGAAGAGTATACACAGGAAAATCCTGACAATCATTATGGGTACAGCTGGTTTTGTGAGCACTACAAGGAGTTCAAAAGACCTTTGAATGCAACCCTGAGAAAGAACTACAAAGCAGGTGAGTTTTTGTTTGTAGATTTCTCCGGGCTAACCATCCCGTACTACGACAGACAAGCGTCTTGCCCGAAGAACGCAGAGTTATTCGTTGCTGTTTTAGGGTGCTCAAATTTTACTTTTGCAAGAGCAACTGAATCTCAGAGGCTTTTGGATTTTATTGATGTGCACAAGGAAGCTTTTGAATATTTTGGCGGGGTGCCCCAAGTGATTGTGCCAGACAATTTAAAGAGTGCTACTACCAAGGCATGTATCTATGATCCAGACATCAACACCACCTATTGGGATATGGCTCGCCACTATGAAGTAGCCATCTGTCCGGCTCGTCCCTATAAACCAAAGGACAAAGCCAAGGCTGAAGCTGGTGTGCAACTTGCCCAGAGGTGGATTCTGGCCAAGCTTAGAAACTTCAAGTTTTTCTCGGTTCACGAGATCAACGAGAAGATTGAGGATCTTTTAGAGCAGCTCAATGACAGGCCTTTCAAGAAAATGAAAGGCTCTCGAAGAGAGCTGTTTGAAGGGGTCGAAAGAGAAGCTTTGGGAAGTCTACCAGATCAAAGATATGAGACAGCGAGTTTTAAGCATGCAACAGTAAACGTGGATTACCACATTCGCTTTGATGACAATTTCTACAGTGTTCATTACAAACTGATTTCCCAAAAGGTGACCATTAGAGCAACCAAACACACCATCGAGATTCTGCATAACAACCAAAGAGTTGCCTCCCATCGAAGGCGCTATACAAAATACATCCACTACACCCATGATGAGCATCGTCCCCCTAAACATCAGGCTGTGACCAAATGGAACCCTACCAGGCTTCGCCGGTGGGCGCTTGGTATTGGTATGGCTACATACAAACTCATAGATTCAATTTTTGATTCATTCAAGAATGAAGATCATGGGATTCAAAGAGTTTTGGGGATCTTAAGTCTTTCAAGCAAATTCTCCAATGATGCTTTGGAGGCAGCCTGTAAAGAAGCCAATGAAACAGGATCAAAAAGACTGAAGTACATCCGAAAAATCATAGAGCAGAAGAGTGAGGCGGAGTCCAGCAAAGAGAGCTCACAGAAGCGAACAGCCAATTCCCATGAAAACGTTCGTGGCCCTCAGTATTACAAACCTGAGCAATCGGAGGTGAACTGATGCTTTGTTCTCAAACCCAAAGAAAACTCAGTGAATTAAAGCTACACGGAATTGCAGCCGCCTTAAAGGAGCAGATGGACTCAAGTCAGTACGAAGACCTTGGCTTTCTAGATCGCTTGAGTTTGCTTCTTGATAGAGAATTGACTCTAAGAGAAAACAGGAAGCTGCAAAGACTGTTAAATGGCGCAAAGCTTCGACAGCAGGCCTGCATAGAAGATATAGATTTTCAGGTCACAAGGAATTTGGACAAAACTTTGGTTTTGTCTCTGGCCAGCTGTGAATGGATCGCAAAAGGTCACAACTTGCTCGTCACAGGCCCCACAGGAGTAGGAAAGAGCTACCTTGCCTGTGCTTTAGGCCATCAGTGCTGTTTGCATGGCAAGAAGGTTTTGTATTTCAGGATGACTGCATTTTTAAGAGAGCTGAAGGACCGAAGAGACAGAGGTGAATTCATCAAACTGCAAAAGCAGCTTCTTAAAACAAGCCTTCTGATACTTGATGACTTTGGACTTCAGGAGTTAAAGCAGCAAGAGAGACTGGACTTTTTGGACATCCTTGATGATCGGGCTAACAGGCTATCGACAATAATTGTGACTCAGGTGCCAATTCATCACTGGCATGAACTCATTGGAGAATCCACTATCGCTGACGCAATTTTGGACAGATTTATACACAACGCTTATCAGATACAAATGAAAGGAGAATCTATGCGAAAAAAGAAAAAGCGATCCGGGTGACAACTTTGCCCCCATTAGACTATTTTGAAGAGAGGAAAAGAAACTTTTGAAAACGGCGGAAATTAACTTTTGAAAAGGGAATCCTGAACCAGGGGGAAATAAACTCTGGAATCAGGGGGCAAAGTTAGTGGAATACGCATTATCCTTGGTTTTGATCTTTCCCTTCCTTCACTTATGGGATTTGTCGCGCTAACAGGAGTGATGGTAAACAACGCGATCATGCTGGTTCACTTTGTTGAACTTCACAAGGAAGATGGAATGGAACTATCTCAAAGTGCGATTCAGGCTTCTCTGGCAAGGTTTAGACCTATAATCATCACAACATCTACGACTCTGGTTAGTATGCTTCCTCTTCTGTTTGAAAGAAGTCTGCAAGCCCAGATTCTGCAGCCTCTAGTGATCAGTTTATGCTTCGGGTTGGCTTCAGCAACAGTTTTAGTCCTGATTTTTCTACCCTGTCTCTATGGAATTATGGAAGACATGCGTCAGTAAGATGAATTTCATTTGATGAATGCAAAACCTGGTTAGAAAGAATTGCATTTCCCTTTTAGATCATTGGATAATTCAAAGACTGTTTTAGCAAAGGATTTCAAATGAAATGGTTAACCTCCGCCTTCTTGTTTATGGGTCTTTCCACAATGTGTCTGGTATCAGCTGACAGCGATGATTACGATCAGGACAAGAAACCAAAACGTCAAAAGCTTAAAAATATGAGCGAAGAAGAACGTGAAGAGTTCTTTAGTAACAAAGGCAGGCGACATGCCTACGGAAAGCGTCGTAAGGGACAAGGCAAAGCAATGCGGGGTGGTCAGGGACAGAAGCAACGAAGAGAGCAAGTCGCACAATACCTGAAAGCCAATAATCCTGAATTGTACTCTGAGTTGAAGACCAAACAAAAGCAGTGGAAGAGTCTGTCCAAAGAAGAAAAAAAGGAAGCTATGCGCTCCTGGATGGAATCAAAACCGGGACTGCAAGACAAGATGAAACAATGGAGAGAGACCCAATTTCAAAAGCGTCTGGCTGAACTAAAGAAAACCTACCCTGAAAGAGCCGCAAAGATGGAGAAGCGAAGGGCGCAGTTTCAAAACTTAAGCCCTGAAGAGAGACGTGCAAAACTTAAAGAAATGCGCTCTAACGGGAAAGGTCGTCGTGGAGGCAATTTTGAAGAAAGACTTCAAAAGCTTCAGGAATTGAATCCGGAGAAAGCAGCCCAGATTTTAAAGCGTCGAGAGCAAATGCAAAATATGAGCCCTGAAGAAAGAAAGCAGTTTCGTTCCGGGAACAAGGGAAAGAAAAGAGGGTTGGGTAGAAGAAGTTTTGACGAAAACGATTCAGATTATGAATTTGAATAGAGAAACAAAGTCTAATCGTTGAAAACAGTCTCCTCAAAGCGTCTTGCGCTTGCTCCAAAAGTCATGTGCCTTTGGTGAAACTGATAGGATGACACGGCTTTTCTCAAGAGTTCTTCTTTTGGCTTTTTCATCCATAGCTTCAATTTTTGTTTGAATGTCACCAGGTTATCCCCTGTATCAACAATGGGAAACTGTTCATATTCCGCTCTTGTAAGACATTGTCTTTCAAGAGAATCCGGGGGAATTTTGTTTAGTGAACTAAAAACTATATTTCCCTGTGCAAGAGCTTCAGTGGAACTGATTCCATATCCACCGATATCAAGCTGGTATTGATCAATGTAAAGATGGCTTTCTCTTTTCTTCTTCAAAACCTCTTCATTAGGCACTGGTGGGACTATTTCTTCATAAGTCCAGCTTAACTCCAACTCTTCAGACTGAAGCTCCTGAAAAACCTGTTGAATGACTTTTCGGATATCTTCTGTTCCTTTAGTTCCATGGCTGGAAGGAGCATGAAAAATCTTGAGATGATCACTAGCGTACTTGGCTTGCACCTCTTCAATGGACTTCAACTCCTGAGAAGGATCAGTAACTACGAAGGGCACCAGAATATCGTCTGTTTTTGGACTTAGACGATAAAGGTCTACACCCATAAGAACATTGTCAAAAACCTGAGGGTTTAGAACATTAAATCCCTGGTAAGAGCTCCTGTAATCACTTCCGGAATGCCATATATACTTTTTCAAATTTGGCCTGGAGCTGAATAATTCCAGGAGGTGAAATCCAATAAATTTCTGAAGTACAGACATAAAGGCATAGCGCCATGGATCCGGAAGCAAATTCATTTCCTCGGCAAAAACTATATGGTCTGATTGTAAAATCCATTCTTTAGCCTGGCTAATCATGTCAGGGTTTGGATTGAGTCGTCCATTTGAATCAGGTAGTTCAGGACATAAGTTGATGTGGTGATGATACTTGTATTGAAATCGATGGGGATGGGCACAAATAACCTTTGCTTCATATTTCAGGGAACACTCATTTAGAGCATGAGCCCAGTAAGTCATCGTATTTCCATAGTCACAAAGACCAATGAAACTAACCTTTTTCACAGATTCACCTTAGTAGACTGGATTCAAAGATCACATTGTAGTTGGCTTGAATTGAAAGTGCAAAGAAGCTCCATCTGGTTTTCATGGACGATTCAAAGAGAGGTCATCAAACATTTACCCTAATGAGTTCATTCAGACAATTGTAAAGAGCAACTTTGGAGACAAACTCAAAGGAACGAATGCCAAAATTCTGTGCTGCTTGTACATTTGCTCCCTGATCATCAACAAATATAGCTTGTTGAGGACAAATGTGAAGTTTCTCCAAACCCTCCTGATAAAACCTGCAGTCCGGCTTGGCTACACCCAGTTCGCTTGAATTCAAAATTGAATCAAACTCATCAAGCAGTTTCGCAGTTTTCAAGTCCTCTCTAAGCAGATTTGTAGCATTACTGGCTAAAACCAGATTAAGTTCCGGATATTTAGCCCGGATCTCAGGAACCAACCTATCATCAATACTCCACTTAGCCCTTTTCCAAATGCTATGAATCTGTTCTACCGAAACTTGATTGAATCGCTTATGAAACTCATTGCAAACCTCCAGCATCCATTGATGATGACTTATTTTTCCAGTGATCGCAGGCAATAAGTATCGCTCCTGGAAAGCCATCTTGTGGAGAGTGCCGGGTTCTATCCCCAACAAAGTTTCTTTTTCATGTACATCAATAACCAGCCAGTGCCTTATGACACCATCAAAATCGAGTATTAGTGTGGTAAAGCCCATCTCTTTTCTGTTTACTTTCCGAGAGTTCTTGCCGTGATATATTGAAAGCAGGAGGATTGGATTGAAGACACCAATATTTATCGGTGGTTGTGGTCGTTCGGCCACCACTTTGTTAAGAGTACTCTTTAACAGCCACTCCCAAATTTACTGCGGTCCGTAACTTCATCTGACTCCTGCCGTTTGCAACTTTTTCGAAGCCTTGCAAAACCTGAATCAACTCAAAGCACGAGGTTGGACAAATCCGCTTCTTCAGCAATTATTCCAAGGCATGTATCTATCTCTATTTTCCAATGTCATCAAGGAGAATCCGAATTGCAGAATTGCTGAAAAGACACCCGGTAATGTAAAAGTCTTCCCTATCCTCGCAAAGCTATTTCCTGAAAGTCCATTGATTCATATTGTCAGGGATGGAAGAGATGTTGTGAATTCCTACCTGAAGCAAAAGTGGATTGATCTAGGTACAGGAAATCAAATGCCCATAACAATTGATTCAACAATTGCAGCCAAAGAATGGGCAAAAGTACAAACTCAAAGTCGTGAATACAAAGAGAAGGTATTGGCAAACTACCTTGAGATTAAATAAGATGCAGCTGATTTTTGCAGGTGGTCCAGCAGCCAACAAAAACTCTCCTTCAGCCAGTTTTCTGAATTCCCACCCTGAGATCTCTTGCGTTATCAATTCAGGGATGGTTGATCCCTTTCACGAGTTTTTCAAGTACTTCAGGCAAGCCGTTCCCCTTTTGAAGGACTACGGTATTAATGAAGTCAATCGACAGGAAATCGCTCAACAGCTCTTTCAAATGCTTCTCACATTTAATCAAAATTCAAAGTCTGCTTCATCCATCATTGGCCTTGAAGAAAGTAACTCAAAGTACTTTGATGAGCTTTCATCTCTTGGATTTGAAACAATCTATCTACTTTGCTCACCACTAAGCTATCTAAGCTTTCAAATTTTTGAGGACTCAGAGTTAACGTTACTACGTTATAGCGAGGATTGCGAGATCCCATCCAAGCTCCGGTCTTGAACCATCTCCAACCCCAACGCACCAGAGCCAAACAACCCCACTCCCCATTCAAGACATTCCCCCGATTGCCCATCCGGGGAAAGTCCAGCAGAGATGGGTTTTCAGGGCAAAGAAAAAAGGGCCTTCACAAGCTTCGTAATAGCAGCGCTATTGCGGAGTTTGGGAAGACCCTCTTTTTCACAGCCATGGAAGCTCAGATCAACTGATTTTCCACGGATGGGCAATCAAAAAACAAAAAACCCCCACATCTCTGTGAGGGTTCCTGTTCTCTTCGGTTTGCACCTTAGAGTAATGCAATCGTATGTCCTGGCAATCAAGCCGGCAGCCCCAACGCTTTCCCAATCTTTGGCTTCCCTCTGGTCTTACTCCTTAGTGTTGCCACCAAAGCCCCAAACCAGACTTCATTCTCTCCTGTGGTTTGACGAGTCTGTGAAGTCTCTCAAGATCATACCTAGATGGTTACCCATCCTCCGTCATGGTGTTTCAACACCTCCACGGCCTTCAGTATCAATCCCTTGCAAGCTTCCTTTTGGGAAGTTTGCTCCTTCTATGACTTTATCCGCCACTTCAGAGATTTACTACCTCCGATTGTTACCGAGTTTCTATTGGCTTCTCTTCTCTGATCTTGTCTTACTACTCTGAGTAAGCTTCAATCAGATTCTGATCTGCCTCATTTCTCCTTCCAGCTGTTACACTGGAGCTTGAAACAAGCTCTACCCATCAAAGCTGTTACCAGCTCGTCTGAGACGCCCTGTCGGGTTCCGCTTCTGCCTTCAAACTTGCGTCCTTGTGCATCCGCGCCAAGCTCAGTCACTCGCAATCAATGCGTTGACCCTTCCTTCGGGTTCCTGACGATTTCCCCTGCTTGTGGCGTTTCAGGTGTTCCCGGTTTGACCCAGGTCCACTTTCGAGACCCCCCTTTGCTTTCACAGCAACTTGAGGCTTTTCCCCAAACAGTCCTTTGATATACACCCCTGTGTCTCCACAGCGGCTTAAATCCAGTTCCGCCTTCAACCTTCGCTCCTGGAGCTTTCTCCCCTGGAAACTGTGGTCTGGCTTTCACCATACCTTCCGTTCTTGCCTTTCTTCGCTCATGCCCGGTTACCCGGACCATATCGCCGGTTCCTTGCCCGAAGGCACATCCCCAAGACTTCAACGGTTTCGATCTCCCAGGATACTTTGCTGATCTGCCTCTGTCTGGTATCGCTACCAGCGAAAAAGCCACTTTAGCCAGTTACTCCTTCAGCCGTTACAGGCTTTCATGGTGTCCAGTCTGATCGTGAGGATTCTCACTTTTGACTACCAACCCAAAGAATCTTACCTTGCTTCCAAGGTGTACCCTCCTGTGCTTGTGCCTGAAACCAAGAGCAAGCTCTGGTTTAAGACCCGGCGCTTCAGGGTTTTATTCCCCTTTGGGTGATGAAGTGTTCTTCAGCAAGCTGCTGAACCCTTCTGACCATCTTAGCCTTTTGAGCGTATTCTCCGTCTCCCGTGGGAGGCTTTGAACTTAGCTCTCTTTCGTGTCAGGTCATTTACGAAAGCCGAATATAATGCCCCACATTTGCATATTTCGTCAAGAACTATTTTTAATTATTTTTGAAATAGTTTTTATAGAGAACAGAAAATACAGTGATAATAAGGATTTTGTGGATTCTTAAAATTTGCATTAAATTGACTATGAGTCTTCGTAAGGAGGTGAAAATCTTCTGCTCTACCAACTCATTTGAATCTACGAACTACTTAACACAGTGAAAAGAACACTGTCTCCTGGTAAATCAAATTGATCAACTCTTGGAGAGTTAATATTTATAAACTTCAAGGGGACCTTAAAAACTCATTTCCAAAATCAATTCAAAAAAAATTCAATTTATTGTAACCAAATCCAAACTTGATTCATCTGAGCTCTATGTAACAAGCAAAGGAGACCTCACCATGAAGATCAACACTCTATTCAAAATTCTAACGATTTCAATTTTAGGATCAGTAGTTCAGGCACAAGAAACAAATGAGAAGTTTACTGCCGGGGACAAGATGTTTCAAAAGCAGGGTAAGAAACTTAAAGCCCGGAATGGAAAGTTCAAAAAGTTTAAAGAACAGCATCCCGAACTGTTTGAAGAATTGAAGGAACAGAGAAAGGTTTGGAAGACACTGAACGAAGAAGACCGTGCTGCTGCAAGGGGAGCCTGGTTTGATTCTCACCCTGAAGCCAAAGCGATGATGCAAAAGGCAAAACATGGTCGTAAGAAGTTTCAAGACTTTCTTAGCAAGTCAGATCCTGAACTGGCAAATAAAATGCAAGCTCAATGGGATAGTTGGAAAGGTTTGACCAAAGAGGAGATTCGCAGCAAGAGAAAGGAGTTTTTCCGTAATAATCCCGAATTGAAGTCCAATTTGAAAAAGAGTCAAAGAGCTTTCTTTCAGGAGCGCCGATTGGAAAAACTCCGAAAGAAAAACCCTGAACTGGCTGATTCCCTGGAAACCAAAATGTCCGAATGGAATCAACTTCCCAAGAAGGAATTCAGAGAAAAGATGCGAGAATTTGCTAAAGCCCATCCAGAATTGAGGAGACATGGAAAGAAAGGCATGAAAGCAAAATTTGCGAAACTCAAAGAGCTGGACCCGGAATTGGCAAATACCTTGAGGGAAAAGCGACAAGACTGGAAAGAGCTTGAACCTGGCGCTAGAAAAAAAGCAAGAAAAAAGTTTTTTCAAGAAAACCCGGAAATTCGGGAACGTCTAAAGGAGCTTCGCTCCCAAAATAGACAAGGTTAATAGACTAACATTAAACCTGGTGTCAGCCGTCTCTCACCTGAGATGGCTGGCACTTTTTCATTTTCCTTGCTAGTACATTTGTTAAACTGCGATGGTGCAATTAAGAATCCCTTATCGTATCCAGAAGCTCGTTTGGAAGTTCTTTCCCTATCGTGCTAAGCAGTTTACTTCTCTCAGACCCAGTTTCATCAACAAATCAGGTCTGGAGATTGGTGGAAGCAGCTCCTACTTCGAGTTTCGAGGGAGCTTACCTGTATATACGCTCGCAAAGGCATTGGATAATGTTGTAGTTGCTCCTCCTTCGGTGGGTGCCACTGTTCCTTTACAAGGTTATAACTTTCAATTTGGTAATGTTGAAGAGTCTGGCTATCAATTCGTACAAGAAGCTTCATTACTCCCCTTCATTGAAGATGAAAGCTATGAGTTCCTGATTAGCTCACATGTACTTGAGCATATAGCTAATCCACTCAAGGCGATTTTGGAATGGAAACGTGTACTAAGACCAGATTCGATCAGTCTGCATTTGATTCCCATACCCGGAAACTGCTTTGATCACAAGCGTCCTGTTACAGAATTTAATCATCTACTGGAAGACTATCAGTTCAATCGAAGTGAAGATGACTTAACTCACCTGGAAGAGGTTTTGGAACTTCACGATCACAGCAGAAATTCTTGCGACATGACTGAGCAGGAGTTTGTCAGCTGGTGTAACAAAAACCATGAGCATAGAATCATGCATCATCACGTCTTTAATCGAGAGTTATTGAAGAAGTGTTTTGAATGGGCTGGATATCAGGACATTCAAGTTGAAGAGCTGGATCCCGTTAGCTACATTGTGACTGCAAAGACTTAGAAGTTTCTGACCTGAGCTGGCGTTGAAACACAAATCTGTCTATTCAGATTCATAAAGATTTTGGAACTGTCTGGACTGACCGCTTCGCTTCACCTTACAAGCCACATCTTTCCCACGAAATGGAATTTTGACTCCAATCAGTCTCTTGCGAAGCCAAATCTCTCGAATATCCCCTCGAAGTAAACTCTTTTCAACTTTGAGTAATGTACCAATGGAGTTAGCAAATGGATCTGTAGCTAAAACATCGTTGATCTCTGTAGCCTCACTAATAATTATATCCCGAAGAATATGAAACTCTTTTCCATCAGTGATGTGATAGGTATGACTAGCCCGAAAATTCCCAATCGAATATCGAAACTCAACCTTGAGCATTTCTGGTGAGACTTCCAAAAAGTGAACGCTGCCACTATGAACGTCGTTGGATTGTAAGAAGTCGGGAACTCCGATTCTTTTCTTATCTACTTTAATAGATTCACATTCAAAGGAGGTATCTTTAAGTAACTCAATGGTTTCCGCTCGCACACTGGTAGCAGCTTCACTTGTGCTAATGATCAAGCTGGCTAAAAGTGAAACAAGTAACAAAACCTTCATACACAGTATCCTTTTGATTATTTAAAAACAAATAGCTTTCATCCTACTTCATGAAGGCACAATATTGCCAACAACGAGCATTTCACCGGGTTTTGTATCGCGCTAACTTATAGCATTAACCACTAAGTAATGATTGAGTTTGTTACTCAAGATAGCGGACCTTTTGTGTATCTTTTTTTTCCCTGATATAGAGCTTTAAATTTGATTCTTGTTCGTCAGCTCAATGCTTTGCCTTCGGCTTCCTTCAAGTGAGAGTGCCCTCCCGGACTCGCAAATAAAAAAAGAGCCAGACCATATCTCTGACTCTTTTTCTCTTAAATCTTCTAATTTAGTAGCGGTACTCAAGAGAGTCTTTAGCCTCTCTTAGCTTCATCATCAATCTTCTGAAATTTCTTCGACCGTAGTCATCCCAGAATCTCAAGTGTCCATCACGTCGCAAGTAGCGAAGATAATGAATGTTGTCATTCAAAACACGAAGTGCTTGCTGCTTGGAGCCCCAGTGATGATTCAAGTTGTGAGCTGCCATATTGATATTGTGTACAGACGTTGAAAAATAGTTTCTGGCCTGGAAAGTTGCAAAGTGAATCTGACCTGACTGAGTCATAGAGTTCAGCCCACGAGTAGCGTGCATCATTTTGCGACGAGCTTTATAAACTCCATCATGATGTCCGTGACCGTGACCTTTTCCAAACTGAAAGTCATCTACATCTTTAAACTTGCTGGAAGGACGGGAAGGTGCAGCCACAGATTGCAAATTACCTTGACTGATCGGTGCACTTGGCGCGTTAAGTTCAGTTGCTGCTGGTACATCTTCACCTACCAGATAACCTTCTACCTCGTCTTGTACCTGCTGGGCACTCAATGAACTCAGTGCCAAAGTTCCTGACAAAACAAATGCAGTAATCAATTTCAAACTTTTCATAGTCCTTCTCCTGTTTCAAGCTTCAACTTCAACAAAATTTGCTACAAGCTTTGCCAGATAGAATAAGAACTATTGAAAAGTCGTCAAGGGTAGAATCAAAATTATTTACTTTCCAACCTTTGCCTTTAAAGCTGGAATCCGGTGAAATGGAAAGGGAATCAGCCGACCAAGCTTCACAGCTGGCTTTTCTTCAGAAGCAATTTCATAAGTAAACAAGTGAAATCCCTGTTCATAATAAGGCTGCATCAACTGGTCATTATGTCTGACGACGATCCCACCAATGCTAAACAAGCCCACTCCCCCACCCCGATTGCCCATCCGTGGAAAATTCGGCAGAGATGGGTTTTCAGGGCAAAGAAAAAAGGGCCTTCACAAGCTTCGTAATAGCAGCGCTATTGCGGAGTTTGGGAAGACCCTCTTTTTC
>Ga0255764_10002803_pt1 | contig 14032 bp, 7 predicted proteins | sample 071ome_30_FD_179964 | JGI IMG/M metagenome (GOLD analysis project Ga0255764, IMG submission 179964) | Coastal salt marsh microbial communities from the Groves Creek Marsh, Skidaway Island, Georgia - 071406AT metaG (version 2) | ecosystem: Environmental > Aquatic > Marine > Intertidal zone > Salt... | reverse complement strand
TTAAAAGAAGATTCTCGACGACGCAATGTCTCGACGATAGAGAGCGTCTGGGGGACAATGTGCGCACAGAGGCGTACGTCAGATGTCGTCGTGAATCACGAGAATGAAAAATGTGTATAGAGAGGACAGTCCATGCGATCAGTGATCAGTGATCGCATGGACCATGGGCAACGCGAATGGACAAAGTCCATTCCGTTAGTCTGATGTTGTCGATGTGCTGGATCCAGGCGCCTCATGCGTCCCAGAGCGTCAGGGTGACGGGGATTCACCACGGGGGCCGTAACAGAGTCGTAACGAATGCCGCTGTGCGTGAGGTCCTGACCACCCAACAACGCCAGAAGCTAGACTCCAGTCCAGACAGTGACTTCTACTCGCTCCCCCGCTTCTGCAACCATGCCGACGACCAATTCATTCGCACGCAGCGGGCCGTCTACGAAAAGTACCTCGGCTCGCTCAAGCCCGGCGAGCGCGTCACGGTCCTCGACCTGGCGTCGTCGGATCGCTCGCACATGCCGGAAAGCATCGTCTTCGACACTCGCTATACGTTCATCGGGCACGGTATGAACGCCGAGGAGCTGGCGCGGAATCCCATACTCGACCGGTGGTTTATTCGGGACCTCAACGCCGACCCGCCGTCCTCCATGTCCCCGTTGGCGTTCGAGGACGAGTCTCTCGACGCGGTCGTGTGCTGCTGCTCCATTCAATACTTCCAATATCCCGAGACACTCTTTGCAGACCTCCGACGGGCGCTCAAGCCCGGCGGGCTCGTCCTCGTCTCCTTCACCAATAAGGCGTTCTGGACCAAGGTGGGTACTGCAGAAGCTCTCACTCTCACTCACTCACTCACTCACTCACTCACTCACTCTCACTCTCTCTCACTCATGCTCCGCGTTCGTTCTCCCACCAAGGCGCTCTCGGTATGGGGGAACTCCACCGAGTACGCGCGCGTACAGCTCGTCAAGCAGTACCTCATGGCCGCCGGCTTCTCATCTCCAACCGAAGCCTCCGTCCCCGGACAAACCGACCCTCCACTCCTCGAACGAATCAGAAACACCGTCTTCAACACCTCGCCGGACCCGTACTACTGTGTGCTCGCCGTCAAAACGCAAGCAAGCGACTAAATGCAGTTACAGATATGCTGTCAGACATACACGTCGACGTCTACTCGACGAGCTCGTCATCGTCGGCATCCGGCAGCGGCATGGCAGCCGCGTCCTGCAGCTGCTTCTCGTACTCGGCCTGTTGCTGCAGGTCGATCTGCACCTCGGGCGGCGCCAACGCCAGCTGCTCGACAAACACCAGCGCCGGGTCTCCCACGAGCTTCCTCGCCAGGTACAAGAACGGCTTTTCGTAGTTGTAGTTCGACTTGGCACTCACCTCATGATACTGCAAGTTCTTCTTCCGGTGGAACGTCACCTGCTTGGGCTTGACCTGGCGGTTCTTCACGTCCACCTTGTTCCCCACCAGCACGACAGGGATGTTCTCGCACACCCTCGTCAGATCCCTATGCCACGTCGGCACATTCTTATACGTCAGCCTCGACGTGACATCGAACATGATGATCGCCGCGTTGGCATGGATGTAGTACCCGTCGCGCAGCCCCCCAAACTTCTCCTGCCCAGCCGTGTCCCAGCAATAGAACCGAATCTTCCCGCGGTTCGTCGTGAAATCCAGCGGATGCACCTCCACCCCGATCGTCGGCTCGTACTTCTTCTCAAACTCTCCAGTCAAATGACGCTTCACAAACGTGGTCTTCCCGGTACCACCATCTCCGACAAGCACCAGCTTGAAGGACGGAACGCCATCAGGGGTAGTCTGTCCCGGCAACGCCTGTAGACGACAAGGTTGGCGTGAGGCGTGAGGCGTGAGGCGTGAGGCGTGAGGCGTGACGAGCGAGCGAGCGAGAGACCGAGCGCGACGACACCCTCCTCCCGTTGTGCCAACCAGTACGTTCATCCAGGGGATCGAAAGACAAGACGCCGATCGGCGTCTCGACCCCCGCCGCCCGCCTCCTCCCCCGCGCAAACCCCCGCGCATCCACCCATCCACCCAACCCCCCGTCCCACCCGCGCAACCCCCCCACAGACCACGGAAATCGGCGATGGAAGCGGAGATTCAGAAGCAACGAATCATGCCGCGCACGTGCGGCAAGATCGATCGATCCCGTCCGCACACACAGCCAACCTTCAACGTACCATACTTGATATGTAGAGAACAGAAAAATGAACAAACGGCCCTTGCTCGCGTGCCTCGCTCGCCGTTTCCTTTCCTTCCTTTCTCATTCGGCGTCCCTTTTGCCCTTCTGTCTGTCCTCCTCGCTCGTAGAGCACGCGTGACCTCCCACGCGTCGGCATATACAAACCACACTTCACACGGTATCTACTTGTGCAGCACTGCAGGCGTGGGTGGTCTCGGTCGGCACAGGAAGACGGCACTTTCGAATCTCGTAGGCGAAAATTGGCCGATTCGATTCCTCACGTGCTCGTGTATGGCATAGAGAAGACGTGAGAGAGACTGGAGACGCTCGTAGTAGTAGTCGTCGCAGAGCGTAGCGCGGGGAGAAGAGACACGAGGGGGGTGTGACGAACGGAGGATACGCGTGGGAAGAATTCCGCGCAAGGGAAACACGATGGGGGCGAGCGGCAAGGGAGGCGGGGGTGCGGGTGCACCCGCGCCGGCGGGTGAGAACGCGTCGGCGCTGTCGTCTCTGTCGCCTGCGCATACGGCGTCGGAGACTGCGTTTCAGGAGTTTTTGGAGACGGTGCCTGCGCCGACAGAGCAGACGGTGGCAGAGATTCTCGCGATGATTCTCAAGTCGCCTGCGGGCGATGCAAAGTCGTGGAACGTGACTGTGCTCGTGGATGGGATTGCGCTGAAGAATCCGGCGTTAGATTGGCATCATGTGGCGGCGTTGCTGGACCTGGGGTCGTTCCACGTGCGGGACGAGGGTGCGTTGGAGATGCTGATGAGGATATGGAGGCAGGCGATCTCGGATACGTTTCCGTTGAGTTCGCTGGTGGGTGGGTTGTGGAAGAATGCGGAGGGGCAGCTGTCGTTTCTGAGGCAGGCGACCAGGGCAGAGCCGGAGGTGTTTTCGTGGGCGCACGCGGACAAGCGGCAGGAGGCCGTGGAGGGGCTGACGAGCGATCGGTCGCCCGTGGGGACGAGCAATTCGTGCTGGCTGTGCTTGGATCTGTATACGACGCTGGCTGCGCTGGCGGCGAGCGGGTTCCAGAAGGACGTGCGGAGGATCCTGGAGCACCCGCTCAAGGTCTGCCCCGAGGTGTTTGTGCTGGGGGCGGCGACGGTGGAAGGGGGGTGGGGTGAGCTGCAGGGAGACGTGGATGGTCTGGCGGTGACCTATCTGAGTGGGCAGGCGAACTCGAATTCGACCGTGGTCTTGCGGAGGCTCTGGGGGTTGAACGGGGACATGGTGCTGCGTTGTATGGCCCAGTTGCAGAGGAGCGATCCGACGAGTGTATCGCGGCTGCTGGATGCGTGTCAGGAGCTGCGGGCGCTGAGCGCCGTGCTGGAGGCGACGCCGGCGCCGTTCTGTTTGGAGCTGGCGGCGTTGGCCGCGAGGAGAGAGTACTTGAACCTCGAGAAATGGCTTTGCGACCAGTTCACGAGCCGGGGCGTGACGTTTATGCAGGCATCCGTGTCGTTCTTGGACGCCAAGCTGCGGGAGGACGGGGGAGACAAGGAGAGTGGAGGGGGGAAGGCCAAGGAGGGAAGTCAGGTGCGGCCGAGCATCTCGGTGGAGACCCTGGCGATTTTCCTCAAGGTTCTGGCGGCGAACGCAGGGGAGGTTCCGACGGATACGTTGCAGCAGCTGAAGCTTGTCCAGGCGGTCGCCGTGCAGGCGCACCCCGAGCTGGCCACCGTCATCTCAGAGGCGGGCGTGATGGAGGCCTTCCCGCAGGACGTGGAGGAGGAGGCCAATACGGCCTTCCAGAGGATGTACCAGGGTGAGCTGTCCGTTGACGATGTCATCCAGCTCCTCGTGCGGTACAAGGCCGGCATGGAGGCGCGAGAGCAAGACGTCTACGCGTGCATGGCGCACAACCTGTTTGACGAGTTCCGGTTCTTCTACAAGTACCCGGATCAGGAGCTGCAGACGACGGCGCTGCTGTTTGGAAAGCTGATATCCAATAAGCTGGTGTCGACGGTGAGCCTGGGCATCGCAATGCGGTACATCTACGATGCGCTGAAGAACGAGCCGTCGCACAAGCTGTTCAAGTTTGGCATCACGGCGACGCTTCAGTTCAAGGACATCCTGGGGCAGTTCCCGGTGTTTGCAAAGCAGCTGGTTGGGCTTCCCGAGCTCAAAAACGCGTGTCCCGAGCTTTACAAGGCGTGTGCGAGCGTCGAGGACAAGCCCGAGCCCGAGCCGGCACCCGCGCCAGTCCCGGCCGCGCCGACGTCCGGCCTGCAGGTGGGTGCCGCGTCGTTCAGCAACACGTCTGGGATGGCGGCAAAGCCAAACACAATGCTGTTCTCGACCATCAACGCGGACACGCTCGAGCAGGCGACCGACGCCTCGTCGTTCAAGTCCCCCGACCAGGCGCTGATCGACAAGGTGCACTTCTTGGTCAACAACATCACGAACGCCAACATCGACGTCAAGGTGAAGGAGCTCGCCGCACTGATCACCGTCGAGTTCTATCCGTGGTTTGCCAACTACCTGGTGGTCAAGAGGGCCGCGCAGGAGCCCAACTTCCACCCGGTCTACGTGATGCTCGTCGAGAAGTGGGGCGACAAGGCGCTCAGGAACAACCTGGTGGACGGAACCGTGCACTACTGCAAGATCATGCTCGAGAGCGAGCTGCTCAAGAGCAACAGCAGCGAGAGGACGCTGCTGAAGAACCTGGGGTCGTGGCTCGGCAAGCTCACCCTCGGGTGCAACAAGCCCGTGCTCCAGAAGCACATCGACATCAAGCAGACGGTCCTCCAAGCCTACTCCAAGGGGATGATGCTCCCGATCCTGTCGTTTGTGAGGCATCTCATGGAGCCGTGCGCGACGTCGATCGCGTTCAGGCCGCCCAACCCGTGGACGATGGCCGTGCTGGCGCTGCTCGTCGAGGTCTACAACCTCGAGGGCATCCGCACCTCCATCAAGTTTGAGGTCGAGCTGCTGTTCAAGCACATGGACCTGCTGGTCTCGGACGTGGAGCCGAGCGACTTGGTCACCGGGCTGCCGAGGGACATGGACAACAACATGGACTTTGCCCCAACCAAGGCTCCGAGCCTGGAGAAGCAGGCGCCGAGCATCGAAAAGCATCAGCCCGCGCCGGCGCTCGACCCGGCCGTCATCGCGTCGCTGCCGAGTCTAATCGTCATCAGTCCGCAGCTGAGCATGATCGCAGACAGACTGCAGCTCAAGGGTTTCCTCAACATGTCGATCGAGCGGGCGCTGGTCGAGATCATCGCCCCCGTCGTCGACAGGAGCGTTACGATCGCGTGCATGACCTGTCAGCAGCTGGTCTGCAAGGATTTTGCTTACGAAGGGGACGTAGACACGGTAAGGAGGGCGGCCAGTACGTCGGTCGCCGGCCTGGCCCAGTCTCTGGCGCTCGTCACGGCCCGCGAGCCGCTCAGGCTCGCCGTGACCAACAACCTGCGCTCGGTCTTGTCCGGAAGGCTAGAGCCGGCCGCGCTCGAGCAGGTCATAACAGTGGTGGTTTCGGACAACCTGGACCTGTGCTGTCAGATCATCGAGAAGGCCGCGGGTGAGCGCTCCCAGCGCGAGCTGGACGACCGCCTGGCGCAGAGCTATGCCGCCAGGGCCAAGGCAAGGGCGTCTGGGCAGGCCTTCAGGGACAGGGCGTTCACCGAGGGACAGTTCCCTGCCGGGTTGCCTGACGCCCTCAAGGCCAAGCCTGGGGCTTTCACGCCCCAGCAGCAGAAGGTGTACCAGGACTTTGGCTCAATCCCGAGGACGGCGGCTGGTGCCGACAGGAGCGACATCCGCTCTCAGGAGTCGCCCCAGACGCAGCTCAGAAACCGCTTCCTGGCTTGGATCCAGAGAATGGACAGCAACCTGCTGCACGCCAACAACAGGGGTGCCACGACCCTCGGCGCCTCGGACGATCTCAAGACTGCCGTCGCCGAGGTCGTCTCCGTCCCGGTCAACGAGATGCAGGCCATCGAGGTGGCGAAGAACGTCTTCTTCTCCAAGCTCTACCAGTCGCCGACGATTGGGAAGCTGTCTGCGGCGGCCTACGTGGCCTCGCTGGTCGTCCTCAGGGACAAGTTCGTCAGGCGCCTCTCCGCCGAGGCCGCGCTCTGGTTCGCCCAGCTGCCGGACGACGTCAGGGGTTACAAGGACGCTGGCGAGGCGCTCGTCAGGTCCCATTTGATCCCTATTCGAGACATGGACGCCATAATCGTCAAGGCCCTAAACGCACCGCGCTACCAGCCGGCCGCGGAGCTTCTCCTCGGCCTGCTGCAGTCGTGCGTGCTCGGCCCCGATCCGTGCCTGTCCACCAACGACATCACGTCGTCCATCGACATGCTCTCCAAGCTCGCAGTGCGTGTGAGCGGCGGACAAGGTGTCCTCACCATGATCAGCCAGGCCAGGCAGGTCTCGCTGGCGAGGAGCGCCTCGGGAATGGGGACGCCGGGCGCCGGGGCGGGAGCCCCGCCCACCGCCCGCTCGCAGGACCCGCCGCACCTCGTGCCGTCGGTCATGAAAGCGTTTGACCAGTGGGCGAGGCTCTTGGAGGAGAACATCTGCGACAGGTCGCACAACGAGTTCGTCAAGGGACTCAGGGACACTGGGCTGCTGGGCGACGACGAGACGAACGACAAGTTCTTCAGGGTCATGACCCAGCTGGCCGTCACGCACTGCCTTCGCTCCGAAGTGCAGTCCGGCGTGTCCCAGGGAAGGCCCGGGGCGGTCAACTTTGTCGCCATTGACGCCTTCGTGCGGCTCATGGTCACGCTCGTTGTGTACCACCGCGGCGGCAAGGAGCTCCTCGCGAAGATCCTGGGCGCGGTTGCCACCTGCCTCTTCCAGATGGCAGACGATCGCGCCGCGGCGTTCTCGGGCCGTCCATTCTTCAGGATCATCGTCGGCCTGCTGGCCGAGCTGAGCCCCCTGGAGAGCGCCGACGAGAAGGGCCTGGAGTACGTGCAGGCCGTCGCCGGCTTCCTGTACGCCACCAGGCCGCAGAGGGTTCCCGCCTTCGCATTCCCGTGGTTGCAGCTGGTCTCCGATCGCAGGCTGATGCCACCGCTGCTGAAGGCGCGCGACCAAGTCGGATGGCCCACCTACGTCACCCTCCTGCTGGCGCAGCTGCAGTTCCTCGAGCCGTTCCTCAAGCATGCCGAGCTCACCGACGTGGTCAGGCTCCTGTACAAGGGCACGCTGAGGCTGTTCTTGGTGCTTTTGCACGACTTCCCGGAGTTTTTGGCCCAGTACCACTTCCGCCTCTGCGACGCCATTCCCCTGACGTGCGTCCAGATGCGCAACCTGGTCCTGTCGGCGTTCCCGGCAAAGATGAAGCTGCCGGACCCTTTCACCGGCGACATGGTCGTGGGAACGCTCCCCGAGGTTCGCTACCATCCAAGGATATCGCCGGCCATGGACAAGCTCCTTCCGTCGGAGCTGGCCAACGAGATTGACATGTTCATCGCGGGCGCCAAGCCGATCCTGACCGTCAAGGACTCGCTCAAGAAGCGCATGGTCACCGGAACGTCCAACGCGCCGGGCACGTACAACATTCCGGCTGTCAACGCCATCGTGCTCTACATCGGGCTCAAGGGCCTCAAGGCCCCGGGCAGGGGCGACCAGCCGCAGAAGCCCAGCCAGGTGGCCGCGTTCAACACGCCGGCCGTCCAGCTCTACGCCGCCCTGCTCAAGGACCTGGACCCCGAGGGACGCTTCGTCGTCGTCAACGCCATGGCCAACCAGCTCAGGTTCCCGAACGCCCACACCCAGTACTTCTCGTTCGCCATCATGAACCTGTTTGAGAACGCCTCGGACGAGAAGACCCGCGAGCAGATCACCAGGGTCCTCCTCGAGCGGCTGATAGCCAACCGTCCGCACCCGTGGGGACTCCTGGTGACGTTCATCGAGCTCATCAAGAACCCGAGGTTCGACCTCCTGTCCAGGGGCTTCACCAAGGTTGCCCCGGAGATTGAGCGCCTCTTCGCGAGCGTCGCCAAGAGCTGCTCGGCCAAGCCGGCGAGCTAGCGCCTGGCGAGTTTTTCTGACACCTTCACGTTACGAGAGTACCCAATTAGACATAACTGATTATCTGTGAAAAAACAACGAGATCTCGTGGGTCGAAGCCTAGAGCCCTGGTTGAGGCCGGGCATCTCCGAGAACGGAGAGCAAGAAAGAAAGGGGGGAACTCACATATCGTCGTGAGTTCTTCACCCACCCATCCTATGGAGGGACCGAACGTACCGATTCGGTTATGGGACTCGAAGGTCGGGCTGTCGCCGCCCTCGCCCTTGGCGGTCTGCTTGATCTTCTTCGCCAACAAGTCGCTCGATTCAAACGATGAGGACGAGGAATTGGGCTTCGTACTGGCCTCCTTACTCACGAACTATGATGTCATCTACTCGTACTCCTATGCTGACTTTGTCAGCGTGCTCAGGGTACGTCAGTTTGTCAGTCAGGGCAGGAGAGTGTCGACCGTTGCCGCGATCGGTCTCCCTCGCATCGTCCCCACACTTCGTGCCTCACACTTCACCGTTCGACCAATTGACCATTCGACCGTTCGACCGTTCCACCTCGTCGCAGGAGCAGTTTGATCAGCAGCAGTATGGGTCGGCGGCCGAGTTGATGGCGGAGTTCAACGAGTTTGTGTTCGACCGGGGCCCGGAGGAGCCGCTGCTGGCGGTGCTGTTCGCCTTGTTCGAGGACATCGCCGACAAGATCGAGGACTCGGACGAGGCGGCAGCGCTTCCCAAGGAGTACAACTCGGAGTTCCTTTCCATCATCCGATCGTACGTGCGGCGGATGCACGTGGCGTTCATGTCGATGTCGTTCGAGCAGGTGTGCGACCTGGCTACCGAGTTCGAGATGTACACCCATGGGACCACGCCGATCGTCCACGACTGGATGACGATCGAGGAAAATATAGAGAAGGCGATGCTGGAGCTGCGGGCGGGCATCCGGGACAAGGACCGGCTGCTGGACGAGCTCGAGGCGCAGTGTGACCAGCTGAGGGCGTTCTCGCTCAACACCACGAGCCGGTCGCTGCTGCAAGCCGAGGCGATCGTTGCAGAAGAGAAGCGCGACGAAGAGCGGGCTGTGGAGAAAACCTACGAGTATTCAGACGTCCCCGAGTCGAGGCTCAACGTCCGGGTGGGCGTCGACTGGGAGCGTCCCTCGGCCGACGCGAGCATGGAGACCATCACGAACGCGGCGCTCAATATCGCGCTATGTCAGGCGCGACTCGGTAAATTACAGGATGCGATGCAGCTGGTGAACGAGCATATGCGTGTCTCGCAGCAGTCGTCCAACTCGCGGGCGCTGGTCTTTTCCCTCGCGGCCCTCTGCCAGATCCTGGCCCGCGCCGTCCCTGGGACGCTGGAGCTGGACACGGCTCGAATATACCGACCGAACAATTCGACGGGCGACATGCACTACGGGGAGCTCGGCGAGCTGCTCCGGCGGCTCGACGAGGGCAGCCAGGCAGAGAACATCCCCGAGATGTCCCTCTTCGCCCGCCTGCTGTCCACCGAGATGTCACTCGCAATCGAAGACGCCTCAAATACCGGGAACACCGGGAACACCGGGAGCAGCAGCGACAACCGGACGAACTCCACGTCGTCGGCATCCGCCCCGGCGACGACGCTCGACACGTGCTTGCACGCCAAGCAGCTGGCGTGCGAGCTTTCGACGCTGGCCGCTGGCGGCCCATACAAACTGCCGTCGTCCCTCTTTGCCCCTCCGAAACCCGCCGGCCTCTTTCACTCGTTCTCCCAGTCCGATGCGCGAACCGTCCTGCACGCCCAGCAGTGCACCCAGACGGCCAATCAGATCAGGGCTGCCGGGTGGCAGATATGGGGCGGCGGCCGTCTCTCCCTGGAGATGGCGCTCGGCGTGCTGCACAGTGCGCACAAGAACCAGGAGAGCGAGCTGGCCGCGCTGTCGCTCGTGCTGACCAACGTGTACGACCAGCACGGCGCGGCGCCCATCGACCGGCTCGGAACCAACGCCAAGCTCGCGGAGCTCGTCGACAGCAACGTGGGCCTCCGACGGACATGGGACATTATTCACCAGAAGATGGCCGTCCACGACGGGCGTTGGCGAGAGGCGGTCAGACTGGCCTCCAGCCTCTTTGTCCACCCGAAGACCAACGACATTGCCCACGTCCAGAACACCATCGAGTCCCGGGAGCTCGCGGCCTTGGCCTACCTGGCCGGAGGCATGTACGACGACGCCGACAATCTCGCCAAAGAAGGCCACGCGCTCGCGAAGAAGGCGTGCATCACGACCTACTCGCTGCAGCTCCTCCTGCTCCGGGGCCGTATCCACCTCGAGGCGGGGTCCTGGGAGACGGCCGGCCCGTTCTTCCGCGCCGTCCTCGATCACAGCCGACGCATCGACGCGGATGTCATCGGCGCAGAAGCCGCCATGTACATGTCGCAGGTCAACCGGAGGAGGACGGCCGCGATAGGACCAAGACCCTCCTGCGCCACGAAACCGACGACGACGGCCGTGCGCGAGCTCGAGGCGTGCCTGCCAATTTTGCTCGCCCACGCGCCCCTGGAGACGAAAATAATCTCCCGACTTGCCCTCGCCGACGCCCTGATGGGAATTCATCCAGACGGGAATCACACGGGCAGCGACACCACGGACGCCGACACGGCCCGCGGCATCCTGCCGCTGCTCCGAGACGCCGAGCTGGACGCCTGCAAGCTCCGATCCAAAAAACTCAAGGCCGACATTCTCTACCTGACATCAGTCGCCTACGACGCCCTCGGAGACCCGACCAGGCGAGACGCCTGCGCGTCCGAGTTCCTCAAACTAACGACGACCCATGAGCAACAACTCCCATGAGCGGGACTGCATGTAATTACAGGTGCAGAACGAGCGTCAACAGACTCAACAGACTCTTCGCCACGAGAAACACGATCGCAGCGAACAGAGAATAGAACAGAACATGCTCCCGAACATCAAACATGTACGCCCCCGAATGCACCTCCACCTGGGCCATAAACGTCTCCACCCTGTCCCACCACGTCCGGCGCCCCGACAGGAACCGCGACCGGAAGCTCTCTATCCGCTCCTGATCCGCCGGCGTCGTAAACGCCGCCCCCACCCTCTGACCCGCCGTGTTGTCCACCGACCCGACCGACCCGACCGACCCGACCGACCTTGCCGCACCGCGCGGCGTCCCCTTGCCACCGAGGCGCATCGATCGACTCGCGTCCGTCTTTCGTTCTGGCCCCGTTGCCGTTGTCCGTCGACAGTCGTCCGTCCGACAGTCGACCCGGGTTGTTCCTGACCCGTACGTACAGTCCCTCGAGACGATACCAGCCGTACCGTACGTACCCTGCGTTTTGGGAAAGCGCGCTCGGGAATTCCCCGGACGATCACGACGCGACCTGGTGGTGGTCTCTTCCTTCCGCACATTCAACGTTTCGCATCCCGAAACTTCCGATCTATCATCACGACTGACTATCGACGATCGACGATGTCACAGGCGCTCTCTCTCTCCAAATTCGCGGCCCCTTCCGTCTCGTCCACAGGATGTGCTCGCGCGGCCCGTCGCGTGCAGTGTAAGGCCGTGGCGAACGAGTCTGACTTCCAGAAGCGTATCTTTGCCGGAGTCGCTGCTGCGATGATGGCGGCGACGCCGATGGGAGCGGTGGCGAACGAGTTCGACCTGCTCTCGACGGGGACTCCGGATACGTACATCGTGGACGACGCCAGTGTGCTGAACAGGACGACGCGTGATTCGGTGGCGGGGAAGCTGAAGGACTTGGAGCTGAAGACTGGATACCGCGTGGAGGTGGCGACGGTGCGCAAGCTGGAGTTCGAGTCTGACGCGTTTGCGTTCGGAGACAAGCTGTCGAACAAGTGGTTCAAGGGCGACGACAAGAAGGGGGTGTTCTTGGTGGTGACCACGGCGAAGGACGGTGCACTGATCGGGGGGAAGTCGTTCATGAGTGCTGTCGGGGACGATCTGATCGACTCGGTGATTGGGGAGAATGTGAGCATCTTCACGGAGGAGGAGAAGTATAACGAGGCCGTGACGAGTTCTGTCAACAGGATCGCGGCCAAGCTGTCCGGTGAGGAGGTGCCGGAGGGGCCGAAGAGGGTGGAGAAGGTGAGGAAGAGGACGTACAGGACGAAGCAGGAGACGGCGTCCAAGAAGGAAGCGACGTCCACCATTGTGCTGACGCTGCTGTTCATTTCGGTCGTTGTGCCGATGCTGCAGTACTTCGGGTACACGAACGCTGACGATTAAGTGGCGACTTGTTTAAATTTTGACCTTCGAAAAAACGATCTTCACGTCGAACCTGGCGATGCGGCCCTAGTACGTGTATGATTGAGATTGTGTGATCTGACGAGACTTAAAAGCCAACCGCTACTGCTGTTGCAAGGCCTGTTTGTTCGCTTCGCGCGCCTCGCGCTCCTTCGCATCCTCTTCTTCGAAGAGCAGCTTGACGCCCGGCGTGATCAGGGGGACTCGAGGGAGGTCTGTCAGGCGCACCGTCATCAGATCAAACGCCACGGCGACTTTGCCGGAGAACGTATCATCGATCACCGGAATCTTCGGATACCGCTGCGAGAAGTGCGTCAGGAAGGTCAAATACGATTTGGAGTCGCGGCCAGCGGCAATCGCCTCGCCGGTGGTCGAGTGGCGCTTCTCCATCGCCTCTTCGGACATCGTGTCTTCGAAGGTTGCCTCGTGGATGAGCACGGTTGAGTTCTCCGCCGCCTTGGTGAGCTGCGGGCACGGCCTGGTGTCTCCCGAGAAGACAATCTTCCAGCCCTGCGAGGCCGCGTGGTCGAAATCGCTGCTCTCCATCACGAGCGCAAACGCGTGCGCGCAATGCTCAACGCGGACCGACTCGAGCCGCTTGAGACCCATCTCCGCCTTGGCCCGGGTCAACAGTGCCGCGATGACCTCGGCCTCGGGGCTCTCACCAGCAGCGCCATTGCCCTGAGCATCCTCGCGCACCTCGGTCTCGGAAGCTTCAACGTACGAAAACTTCATCGGCTCGAGGGTCGAATACATCGTTAGCGATTTCCGCAGCGGTCTGGGCCCGATGACGAGCAGCGGCTCGCAGCCGTCCCCGAGCACGCGGGACCTCGCCCCGATGATCGAGGCGAGTCCCATATGATGATCGGCATGAATGTGCGAGATCCATACAAAGCGGAGAGATTTGAGGATCTCCTCCGTCTCCCTCTGCCCGAAACGCTTGGTCAGCTGGCCCAGCGACGCCTCGCCACAGTCCATGAGGATCGACGCGTCCTTGGCTTGGTTCCGGAGCAAGATGCTCGTCACATTCCTGTACTTGGAAGGAATGGCGGCCCCAGTCCCTAAGAACGTGAAGCTGACCTTGCTCCCCTCGTCGGACGTGACGATGCCGGGGATGGACGGACTCGGTGCCACCGGGGTGTCCAACGCCTGGATCCGTTCGGCAATCGCCCCCACGCCCGGTTTGCACGCCACCAAGTCCCTCACGAGCGCCTCCCGATCGATCTCCTCCCGGTCGCATTCCTCATCCGCAAAACCACGCTTGGCCACCGGCCTGAGCATGTACTTGAGCATGTTGCTCCCCGTCCTGCAGTTCGCCGGGAACGCCACGTGGGCCTTGCCCGAACCTCCATCTTCCTCGTTCCCCAACCCATGATGCAGGGACTCGAACGCCACCGGGTCCAAATACTGGAGCTTGGCATGCAGCACCGCGCTCTTCCGCATGATGGGCGCCTTGTCCACCATCGACTCCGAGACCAGCACGTGCTGTGTCGGCTCCGGGAACGACTCGATGAACGACAGATACACAGGGTCTCGCAGCACATCTCTCGAAGCCAGATGCACGACCACGGCCACCCTCT
>Ga0255764_10002796_pt1 | contig 14056 bp, 10 predicted proteins | sample 071ome_30_FD_179964 | JGI IMG/M metagenome (GOLD analysis project Ga0255764, IMG submission 179964) | Coastal salt marsh microbial communities from the Groves Creek Marsh, Skidaway Island, Georgia - 071406AT metaG (version 2) | ecosystem: Environmental > Aquatic > Marine > Intertidal zone >... | reverse complement strand
AATGATTGGTTTAGGCTGGTGGGGTAGAGTTATGGTTAACTCTGTAAAAGACAGCCAAGATTTGGTGATTAATAGGTTAGCAGCGAGAAATCCTGATAAGCATAGGGATTTTGAGAAGGAGACCGGTATTCCATTGCTAGATAGCTTTGAAGATGTGCTAAAGGACCCCGAAGTCGATGCTGTAGTAATTTGTACTCCACATTCCCAGCATGAAGAACAGTTTTTTGCTGCATTAGAAGCGGGCAAACAAATTTTTTGTGAAAAACCTCTTTCGCTAACTAAAGATAGCGCTCAAAGAATGGTTCAGGCTGCCGCTGATGCTGGGCTCGTGATGGGACTTGGCCATGAGCGTAGATTTGAGTCAACGATGGAAGAGATAGCTAGACTGGTCAAATCAGGGGAGCTTGGAACAGAGCTCCATGCAGAGTCAAATTTTTCCCATAATATCTTTGCTGCTGTTGAGGAAGATGGATGGAGAGGGTCTACAGAAGAGGCCCCCGCAGCCGGAATGACCGGTATGGGCGTACATCTGACAGATTTATATATTTCAATGTTTGGACCCATTAAGAGGCTAATTGCGCAAACCGCCAGAAGGGTTTTAAAGCTCCCCACCGGTGATATTGTTAATGTGCAAATGCAGTTTGAAAGCGGTGCGACAGCATTTATTGCAGCGATTTCAGCGACTCCTTACTACGGGCGTTTTACAGTTTTTGGGGATAAAATGTGGGCTGAGGCGCGAGATGATGCTCATCCAGAGAAAGGCGGAACTACGCATCTGGTCACATGCGGCCTTGATGGTGTCCAACATACAAAAACCTTTGAACCTAAAAATGCTGTAAGAGCCAATTTAGAAGCATGGGCCAGGGCTGTTCAAGGTAAAGAGGAGTATCGATTTACTAATGAACAGAAAATTCAAAATGTTGCTGTATTAGAGGCCATTGCACGTTCTGTAAAATCAGGCAATTGGGAAGACGTATAGACAGATGATCCAAGACAGGTATACTTCAAGTATTGCCGAGAAGGTTCATATCTTATCAGCCACTTGGGTAATAGTGTTGGCTGCTATTATCTTTATTGACGTGATGGGAAGATACCTATTCAGTACACCTCTTTTAGGCGCTTCAGAGATTATTAAAAATTCTGTTGTTTCAATCACTTTCTTGCAGCTACCTTTAGCGATCTATCGCGGGGGCATGATTCGCACCACGCTTATCTATGATTTAGTAGGCTTGAAAGTGCAAAAATATTTGAAAGCGCTTATGTATATATGTGGGTTCTTATTTTTCATTGGAACCGTAGTTAGCTCAATTGCTCCTGCACAAGAGGCATTGTTAGTAAGTGAATACGAGGGTGAGGGTGCCCTCAGAGTACCTACCTATCCTGTTAGATTCCTAATAATTTTTACTTCTATATTTGCTGCTTGGGTTTATTTGAAATTATTCTTACAAGACTTACGCGAGGAGAATGCATGACTGGCATGGGCCCCGAGGTCATATTTATATCTTTAGCTATTTTATTAGTTCTGGTTCTTTTAGGTGTGCATGTTGGTATTGCGTTAGGACTTGCCAGTGTTATTGGGGTTTACTTTAGCTATGATGATGTAAATATTGCATTATCTATTCTTGGATCGACTGCCTACGAATCAATTCGAAACAGCTCTTTAGCAGTCATTCCTTTATTTATGCTGATGGGAGAAGTACTAAGTAAATCAGGAGCAGCAAGAGATTTATACTTACTTTGTAATAGGGTGATGAGAATTATTCCTGGTAGGCTCGCGGCGGCTACAGTACTTGGTAACGCAGCTTTTGCAGCTGTTTCAGGTGTTGCGATAGCCTCAGCCGCAACATTCAGCCGAATTGCTTACCCTGAGATGAAGAAGCTGGGTTATCGGAGATCTTACGCATTAGGCGTCATAGCTGGAAGTGGAAGCTTGGGAATGCTCATCCCACCAAGCGTGCTGCTTATAGTTTGGGCTATATTAACTGAAGCGTCGGTTGGGGCTTTATTTCTAGGAGGAGTTTTTCCTGGATTGCTTTTAGGGGGAACATTTATTTTGTATTGTGCCTATAAAGCTTGGAGAGAGCCTGATGTTGCACCGCTCGGCGAATCTTCGGCATTTCATCATTCAAATACTGATAGCCTGAAAAGTGGATTTGGAATTTTATCCCTAGTAGGCTTGGTTTTGGGTGGTATTTGGTTGGGAGTATTTACTCCCACTGAAGCCGCTGGGTTTGGTGCGCTTGGAAGTCTTGTCGTCGGAAAGCTTAAGGGGATGAATAAGGCCAGCTTTATGGAAGCAATTTATGATGCTGGACGTTCTACGGCACCTATTATGTTCTTATTAATTGCTGGATCTATGTACTCTCGGCTCTTGGCTATAAGTGGAGGGGTAAACATGATCCAAGATCTATTTTTTGGTCTTGGCTTAGGTCCTGTAGGCATTATATTTTTAATGACTGTCATTTGGTTATTTTTAGGAACCATTATCGATTCTATTTCAGATATTTTATTAACCGTTCCGATTTTTTATCCTATCGCTATGGCGGCCGGCATGAATGAGGTTGCTTTTGCAATTTATGGAATTTTAATAATCGAGGCTGGCTTATTGACGCCCCCACTTGGACTCTTGATATTCGCTGTAAAGTCCTCTGTACCTGATCCAGAAGTAAGCCTGAAAGATATTTTTACTGGATCGATTCCTTACTGGATCATGATAATAATTGTTGCAATTATTGTCATCGCATTTCCTGGTATTGCCTCATTTTTACCTGATCACTTTTTAGGATAATACATGAAGCAAGCCATTGGAATCATTGGTCTTGGGATAATGGGTGGTGCAATTGCACGTCATCTTAGGGATCATGATGTAGATGTCTACGGTTATGATATTTCCGACGAAGCATGTGAGTCTGCAAAAAGTCATGGGGTAGTAGTTTGTCAGAATATAGATCAACTGCTATTAAAGTCTAGATTAGTTTTTTCGAGCCTCCCAAGCGAGCAAGCATTTACAAGTGTTATTGGAAGTTTCCTTGAGCATGCAAAGAGCGACCATGTCTTAGTAGACTTGAGTACCTTATCACTTAAATCTAAGCTAGACGCATACAAATTATTTGGGGAACAAAATTTAAAGATCATTGATTGTCCAATCAGTGGTACTGGGGAACAAGCGAAGAAAGCAGACTTAGTTTTATACATAAGCGGTGAAGAGGAAATTTACCATAGTATCAGCCCTTACTTATCAATGTTTTCTAGGATACATCGTTTTGTGGGTCCATTTGGACACGGAACTAAGTTAAAGCTTGCAGCGAATTTACTGGTAGCTATTCATAATGCAGCTACTGCTGAGGCTATTAATTTTGCACTCAAATCAGGAATTGAAGAAAAAATTATTCTTGAGCTGCTAGGCGCTGGTGCTGCAGGGTCAAAAGTTTTTGATCTAAGAGCTCCCTTGATGCTTAAAAGAGAGTATCAACCTGCGACAATGAAATTAAGTAATTGGAAAAAGGACTTAGATCTTATCGATCATCTAGGTAATTACTTAGGTATTGAAGCCCCATTATTTAAGGCTACCTATGATCAATACCTAAAGACAATTGCAGCTGAATCACCCGATGATGATACGGCTGCAATCATTGAGACGTACAAGAAGCCTTAAATTCCTGCCCGAGTATTTCCCAGAACGTTCTTATTAACAATGTTAATAGGAGGCTTTCCTTGCAATACTAATGCCACTTCATTGGGCGCCCCTTTCTGAAGCTTAATCATTGCCTCTTCGCTGTACCAAGCTGAGTGGGGATTAATAATTACATTTTCTCTATCTCGAAGGGGATGTGGATTTGGCAGTGGCTCAGGATCGGTAGTATCAAGGGCTACACCTGCTATCTCTTTTGCATCAAGAGCGGCAACCAGAGCATCTGTATTTATTATCGGACCCCTAGAGCAGTTGATCAGAATTGCATTATTTTTCATCGCCTTAAATTGTTCAGCATCAAACATATATCTAGTCTGAGGTATTAAAGGTGCGTGGATACAAACATAGTCAGAGGTCTCTAACAAATGATCGAATTCAACTTTATTGCCAGGAGTATCAAATTGCCCCTGCTCAACAAAGGGATCAGAATACTGAACATTCATACCAAGACCCGCTAAAGCTTTGGCGACATGTCTTGCAATATTACCAAACCCTACAAGACCTACCGTACTTCCAAAGAGTCTAAACATGGGTTTTCCTGGGGGCACTTCCCAACGACCGGATCTAACCAATCGATCGTAAAACGCTGTTTTTCTTGCGGCTGTTAAGAGCATTGCGACAGTATGTTCAGCAACTTCTTCAATACAATAAGTTGGATTATTCGTTACAATGATGCCTGCATCGGTAGCAGCTTTTACATCAATTGTATCCACTCCTATACCGTAACGAGCTATGATTTTGCAATTTGGCATTTTATCCATAACTTCTTTAGTAATAGGACCGCCATATGTATTCAATAGTGCGTCGCAATCTTCTGCCTCAGGAAAGAATTCATCGGGGTTAGTTTTTTGGATTGGAATAATATTAGCCAGATCACCTAAGATCTCGTGCTCTATATCAAGATTATCCCAGACATAATCAGTTAATACGACTTTAGCTTTATTGGACATTCTTTTCACTCCCGTTTTCAATCCATCTTACAATACCAGCAACACCATCAACTGCAACCATTGATCCCTCTGGAATTAATTGCGTTGCGTCTTGAACTCCTAAAACCATGGGTATGCCTCTCTCACGTGCCAGTGAGGCTAAGTGGGAAGTACTGCCACCCAATTCTGCAACCACTGCAGATACTCTACCAAGAATTTGACTTAATGCTGGTCCGGCTATTGTTGTAATGAGTACATCACCAGGAGCTATTCGACTCACCTCGCATTCACAATTCACAACACAAGCTTTTCCCGTTCCCCAGCCAACGCCGGCAGGATGCCCTTTGATTCTAGGATGCTGTTCCCATACCTCATCAACCTCCACCGGGGATTGGATATGCAAAGGTCTGGCTTGCACTAAAAAAATTCCATCTTCATTCATGGCCCATTCAATTTCTGAAGCTCCATTGACCACAGTCTCGGCCTTTTTGATATATTCTGAAAGCTCTTGAAGTTGCTTTTCATTAAGACAAGCGATTGCAGCATCTTCTTTTTTTGTCGACTTGTTACCATGTGCGCAATGGACACTATGTGCTTTCTTTCCTATGGTCTGATCAATAATCTTCCCATCTTGGGTAACGACATATCGATCTGGTACAACTTCTCCCTGCGCAATTGCGGATCCTAATCCCCAGGTTGCACTAATAAGAATTTCTCCTTCGGCCGTTTGGCTTAAGCCACCCCCTGAGGCGCTAGCTTCGACTAATGGCTGAATTATTAATCCCATTGCCGTATCAAAGGGATCAAGGTCATGCGTTGCCATGTAGCGTAATGCCCTTGTTGACCATAGGGCACACCAACAAGATTTAACAGCAATTAAAAACTCTTCTTCATCTTCAATACCGAGGAAGCTCTCAAATTGACCAGCGAAGCTTGAGCCATGCCTATCCTCAACTAGAGCTGATGATCTAACGACACATTTTTTTCCATCTTGCAGAATGGCATGAAAAGCAATCAAGAGCTGCTCTTTAATCGTGCTCTCAATAGGGCTGTCAAGTAAAGCAATACGTATACGATTAGCATGACGACGCGCTGCATGATCATCATCCCCAAATACACCTTTAGCGCTATCCCACAAATTGAGGTAGGTCATTTGTGCTTTATAGGCATCGGCATGCACTGCAAAGCCTTTAGGCGTAGGAATATCCAGATGGACTAAAGCCGCTAAGTTAGCGGCTTTAGGACCATATTGGTCTGGGCTATTAGTACTTAAATCCGTTAAGGGGATTACAATGGCAGACATACAATTCCCCTAATCGGTTAAACTACTTACGGTCTGCAGCGTATTTAGATGCGTAACCATCAATCGGCTTGACAGTGGTTATCTTCTCTACTGGGAAGTTAGATACGATCTCAGTGCGATCACTGTGAACGATCAGCATTTCCTCAATACGCACGCCCCACTCAAATGGAATACCATGTTGAGTTTCAAGCGCAAAGACCATGCCTTCTTTAATTTCTAGAGGATGATCTAATGACCAGATACGAGAAATTACTGGCTGGTCATATTGCGCAAGCCCAAGGCCGTGTCCCCAAAGGTTTGCTGCAGCCTCATCCTCTTCTTTATAACCCCAAATTTCAGCTGAAGGCCATTTTGAAGCAATATCTTTGGTAGTAGCACCAGGCTTTACCTCTCTAATGGCATCGTATAACCACTTGAGTGCCTCAGCATAAATTTCATTTTGGTGTTCTGTTGGTTCTTTACCAACGCAGTAGGTTCTGTAGTAACAAGACTTATAGCCATTCCATGTTAGCGCTGCTAAGTCCATGAATACTATTTCACCAGGCTTAATGATTCGGTCAGAGAAGTTTCTCCAGTTAGGCCAAGTATTTGGACCAGAGGAGACAATCACATCTTCTACGTCTTCAATACCTGGAATGTTGTATAAAAATTCCATGATATGAGCGGTGACTTGATTTTCAGTTAAGCCAGGCTTAAGGAAGTTCATACACTCCCAGTGTGCGGCATCACCAATTGCACCTACCATACGTATACATTCTTGCTCATCCTCATTTTTAATAGCTCGAGCTTCCATCATGGCAGTCATACCATCAGTCCATTCAATGCCTGCATCTTTAAATGCATCAATAAGATTGATATCAATAAAATCAACGCCTAGTTTCATACCGTCCACATTGCTTTTTTTCATTTCTTGTATCACAGCTTTAGTGAACTTTTTAACTTGTTGATCAGAAGCAGGACCTGCGGCCCCTTTAATCCAGGCATAAGAATATCTGACATTTTCTTTTGGAAGCCATGGAGAATGTCTTCTCACTTGCATACCAATGTCGCCTTGCTCAAAGAGTACCGGTGCATCATCACCGCATAACATGGCATATCTTAATCCAGGCTTTAGTTTGTTCCATCCAGGGGTCAGTGTGCTAGTCACGTATCTGATGTTTTCATCGTACATAAGTAACATAGCACCTAAACCGTGTTCTTTCATTTTTGCGCGTGCGCGCTCGAGACGATAAGTGCGCAGACGATCCCAATTGATCCTTTGCTGCCAGTCCATCCCCAACATTCCAAAATTTGCCATATCCGACTCCTCGGTTAATAGTTATTAAAAAATCTTGCTTTAACAAGACGATTGTCTTTAAGCACGGATGATGCCCCCAAGACCGTAAAGTACGTTTATTTTATATGCAGAAATAACTTAATTAAAGACATAAAAAAAATAAATTTATTGTACTTCTATGGGAAGAGGATATCGCCCTAATTCTTGTGCATCAGGTGCGGAACAACTAATACATGATAGGGATCCGAGCGGATTGCCCTCAATAATGCTTTGTATCCACTGACTAAAGCTAATACCTCCAATTCCAAGACCGTAAAAACGGTCATAAGTAAAGGGTAATCCTCTACTGCCATTACCCGGATTATTTACTGAAAAGTAGTAGCCAAGGGCATTTACATGACTGTCACCCCCCAAAGTAAAAGTATTTAAATTTTCTAGGTTACTTTGTAAGTATGTTTGTCCGTCTAGGATGATGTTATTCACAGGCTCGTCTCTACCCAGATAACTTGCCATCTCAGCAAAGACGCGATCATGACTCGAGATAATTTGCGTAAAAGTTAATTCTGGATTGGCTTTACCGGCAGCCACCATGATGTCATTGAGATGATAATTATTGGGCAACTGATTGAAAAATTCGGGATAATTCAGAAAGACTTGCTCAGCGTTCCATACTTGTAACCATCCTCTTGTATGTTCAGGAATTTGAATTGCTCCAATCCCATCACCTAAATGAAAAATTTCTAGCTCTGGGAATCGATCTTTTATGAGGTGCACATAAAAGGGTGTGCCATAACTTCCAGAGGTAGACCCACTGATTACAAGAGTTTTGATTTGATCATTATTTTGAAATAACCAATTGATAGCACTCATCGCATTGTTATAGCCACTGAAATAAAGCAATTCAGAATATTGGTTTTCTAGAAGGGGAGAATCATTGATAAGAGTTCCATCACCGATATGCATATCACCGGTGCAGTAACCTACATGCAAATGAGAGTATCCATAAAATGGATTTTTTGGATCGTCAAGGAAAATACCTGCATTGATGGGTGTGTCATCTGCCGTGACAGTTTTCGGACCCATATCGAGTCTTCCAGTTGGCTCATTGCTGCAAGTTAATCCAGACCAGCAAGTCCCTCCGCCTGGAAAAGAGATGACTACCTTTTCTGGATTGTCAGGTTTAACAAAAAAAGCATAGGGATCCTGATAGATGCATTGGGTATCGTCTCCAGGATAAATCATATTCCAGTCCGAAGTGAGGTCCTCCCATGCAGGAGAGACGTCAAAGTGCTCAGGGGCTTGTCCATACGCATAGGAAAGATGAAAAAAAATGAGAACAAATATATGTTTAGATTTAAGTTTCATAAAAATTTTCCGGTAGGGGTATGTATTCAGAGTCATTTTCAATTTTAGGGAATTGCTGATTGCGCCATCTCTCCGCTGCCTCTTCAATTTTTTGAGGATCATGGCTAGCAAAATTCCATTTAAGGTATGGTTGGTAACCGAGGGGCTTCCCGCCAAAAATAATTAATCTAGAATTATTTTCTGCAACAATATTTATAGATTTTGAATTTGATTCAGCAAGCTCATTGGAAGAAATAGAGCTCTCGTTCACTTTAAAATTTCCTGACACAGAATAAATCGCTATTTCATTTTCATCATCAAATTTCAAATTAAGTTTTTCTTGATCGCTAAAAAAGAAAGAAAGCACAAAAGCATCATTAAATTGATCCGCATGATAATTTTTATAGCTCCCAAGGATAAGTTCAGCATTTACCCCATCTACCTCAAAACGAGGAACATCTGAGCAATGGCTGAAGCGACCCAACTCATTTTGCATCTCTACAGGCTGACCGATCCAAAACTGAAGTCCATTAATCTTAAATTCAGTATCACTCTTAGTCCTTTCTGAATGAACTATACCTGAACCAGAAACCATAAGATTAGTACCTCCAGGAAGTAGGGTAATATAATTTTTAAGGGAGTCCTCATGAGTGAGCTCACCATCAAAAAGATAAGTTAATGTAGCAAGGCCTATGTGAGGATGAGGACGTATGTTAATCGGTACTTGTGGCTCAATTAACCCCGGACCCATATGGTCAAAAAATATAAAGGGACCGATCGAATCAAATTTCTTTCTAGGTAGGAGCCTTCTTACTTCAAGCCCTCCAAGATTAAATATTTTTCCTGTTGATTTTACCACCATAAAAAAGCCCCACCCAAAGTAGGGTGGGACTAATTATTTTATCTTAAGTAATATTTAACAAGTTGCTTAGATTGCCCCCTAGAATCGCTCTCTTATCTTCTTCGGTTAAGTAGCTTGCCTCTAAGATAAGTTGCATGGTATCTGGCCAGTTAAATGGAAGATCTGTTCCATACACCACCTGCGTTGCTCCCATTTCAGCAACCAAGTGACGCAATCCCTCGTGAGAAAATACCATCGAATCAGCATATATTTGTGTTCTGAGGTAATCACTAGGAAGTTTTTGATTGAGACAATCAGCATTATTTCTTACTTCACATGCCACTTCAGCACGACCTAAATAAGAAGGAAGATACCCTCCACCGTGTGCTCCGCAAACTCTCAGCCCCGGGAATCGATCAAAGACCCCATCAAAGATCATTTTGGTCAAAAAGATAGTTGTCTCAAGTGGATTGCCGATGATGTTACCAAGCTCACCGCGCCCAGCTAAACTTCCATCCATGATGACATTATCTGCACCACCTGGATGCATAAACACCGGAACCCCTAATTCCTGAGCTTTAGCCCAGAAAGGATCATACTTCTCGCTTGTGGGCTCTTCGCCCATAACATGACCACCTACCGATGCCCCTCTGTGACCAAGCTCAGTCACTGCATATTCAAGTTGCTCAGCTGCTAACTCTGGGAATTGAAGTGCAACTGAGGTGAGCGCAACAAACCTGTCAGGATGTTGGTTGACCCAAGCTGCTAAGCCTGAATCATGAGCACTCACGATCTCTGCAGCCATGGACTCATCAGCGCCATACCACCAATAATTGTTAACACTCAGTGCTTGATACTCGAGGCCAAGCGCGTTCATTTGCTCAATCCTGGTATCACTTAGCGCTTGCCAAGGAGCAAAACCTCTTTCGAAGGGCGTGCCGTTTACAATCTCAGCCACTTCTGGAAACACACAATGCGCATGGATATCAACTGTTCTGACAGGACGTCCGCTCAGCATTGGAGGTGCAAACTCATGGTGCGCTGCTAACAAATTTTTGCTCACACCCATCGCACCTATGCCTAATGCACCAGCTTGTAAAAATTTTCGTCTACTATTCATAAATTATTCCCCTAACGTTAGTGATTCTCATTAAGCAGACAGTATATACATAGAATATTCATAGAAACAACAATTTTAGGCGCTTATGAATCCAGTCAATATTTGTAGAAGAATTTTATTTTTTAACCTATATGAAAATCCTTAAGTTATTGAATTTATTGGTTAAAATGGGTGAAAAATTTAAATAGTAAATTGTTGTCAAAATGCAACAAGCACATGCGTAAAAAACTTGTCATATGAAATATTGACAGGCATATTTATAAGTGAGAATTATTTTTATTAACAAAACATTTGGGGGAATTAATGTCTAAATTTATAACTAGACTTCTTCAAGTTTCGGGTATGGGTGCAATCGCGCTCTCCATTCCTACTCAAGTGGTTAACGCTCAATCTGCATCTGCCGCGGCGATGCTAGAAGAGGTAGTGGTTACCGCGCGAAGACGAGAAGAGAATCTTCAAGACCTTCCTTTATCGATACAGGCTTTGACCGCTGATGCGCTAGAAGCACAAGGTATCATTAATATTGAGGAGCTTACAGACTTTGTACCAAACGTGGTGCTTGGTGATGCAACAAGGGCAAACGATACCAGACTCTTTATTAGAGGCGTGGGCGGTGGTTTCTCAAACCCTGCTCAGGTATTTGGTGTGGGTACCTATATCGATGGTCACTACATCTCAGGAAGCTTGGGCGCCTTTATGAGTACGCTTGATGTTGATCGTATCGAGGTCCTTCGTGGACCGCAGGGCACGCTCTTTGGTAAAAATACCACCGGGGGCGCGATCAGTGTGGTTACCGCTAAGCCTCAGGCTGAGAACGATGCATACGTGCAAGTAAGAGGTGGTGCCTACGGTCGCCAAGACCTAAGACTCATGCTCAATACTCCACTGAGTGAGAACCTTTATTTTAGAGGTAATTTCGCGAGAGAGTATTTTGATGGCTACTACAAAAATGCGGCCGCTGATGTTTACTCCGCTTTAGATGAGTACACAGGCGGTGAGGAGCAAACCAGCACTGGTCTTGCGCTGCGTTTTTTACCAAACGACGAATGGACGGTTGATTTAAGATTGATGCTTTCCTACGACCGTGACGAGAACCAAGGAGGCCTATGTCGTGCCTATCCTGATGAAGATGTATACAACGCTATTCATGGACAGGTATTTGCTGGTCCAGACGGCGTGACTGGCACTTCTGATGATGTCGTTGGAAACCTTGTAGGGGTTCCTGATGGCGGATACGCTGACGGTGAAGGCTTCTGGGGTGGCTTAAGCAGAGGCATTCGAATAGATGGAGAAGATCCTGATCGAGTGGATGATTATCCAAGAAGTGCTGGCAGAGGCGGGCTTTATCCTGGTGCTAACGCAGCTTACTTAAACTACTGTGCGCAAGCATGGGAGAACGGTGATAAGTGGACCACCTATCAAGATGCTCAGACAGTGTCAAATGTCGACAATGAGATGGCGATGTTAGATATCAACTACGCACCGAGTGACGGTATGATCGGTCCATTAAGTGACGCATCACTGCAGATCAAAGGTGCATGGCGCTACACATCATATTCTTATTATCAAGATAGAGATATGGGGCCTGGCATTATTGATCATATTGGTAACTCTCCGATTGATAGTCGTGGTGTGAACCGATATACCGATGAGGTCGAGGTGATCTTAACCGGCAATCTAAGCGATAGGGCAACCCTGACCTCTGGTTTCTATTACTTTGATGATCAGGCGCAGTCAGGAGATAGAACTTGTATCAGTAAATGGCTAGAGGCATCTGATCCATTAGATTTCGAGCCGTTTACCTGTACTCCTGAGGGAGGAACCTTCTTCCATAGAATCCCAGATGCAGACGCTGGGTATTCCTTTGGAAGTTTTAACACGGTACTGGGTACTTCAACCGCGCTTTATTCGCATGTTAACTACAGCCTTACTGATGATCTAACATTAGCTGTGGGCGCAAGAGCCATGAAGGATGACCGCGTTGGAAGAAACCTTGAACACGGTGCAGACAAGGGATCATGCTTATCGCAGCTGGGCAGCTTAACAATGTGTAGTAGCGCGACATGGACTATTACGCCTGAATCATTAGGCGGGGAGCTTGCGATGAACTCAGAGGCCAGTTACTCTCATGTAACACCGGCTATTAGTTTGACCAAGTCATTGGCACCAAGCGGTAGTCTTGATAGCGGTATTATCTATGCCAGCTACTCTGAGGGTTACCTCACAGGTGCGTTTAACGATGAGTTAAACCCATACAACCCAGAGATGACCTCAGCGCAACGCGCTGCGGTGCAATCGATTGTTGCTTACAACCCAGAGTACATCGCTAACTACGAAGCTGGATTTAAAGCGACGATGGCTGGCGGTAATTTGAGAATTGCCTCAGCAGTATTCTTTATGGATTACACCGAGAAGCAAGAGGCCATCGAGCAGGATAACCCAACTGGTATCTACGGTCCTGATGATACTATCGAGTACACCACCAATGCGGCAGATGTAAGCATTACCGGTGTTGAGCTTGAGGTGAGAGCGATTCCTTGGGAAAACGGCTTTATCTCAGTTGACTTTGGTGTATTAAATTCAGAGTACTCAGAGTTTTTAGTGCCTGACCTTGATAACCCAGGACAACTTAAAGACGTGTCAGAATCAAGTATTCAGAACAGAACACCTGATTGGACCTTCACAGGGACTGTTGAGCATGCCATTACCTTAGGTAACGGTGCAACCATCACTCCACAGTTTAGTGTTTATTCACAAGCTGGTATGGAGTGGGCATCCGGTCTTGATAAAGGTGAAAAATCAAGTGCGACCATGGGCTGTTATCAAGACAGCTTCATGAAAGCACGCGTGAGAGCGACTTATGCTCCTGCATCGGGTGATTGGAGAGCTGCCGTATGGGGCAACAACATCACCGATGAAGAGGTTTTATTTGAATGTACCGGCACCCGTTCCGGCGGTATGCGTTACATGTACGAAGCACCTGCTATGTGGGGCTTTGACTTTACCTACAACTTCGGTATGTAAAGGTTAACAATATAAACCAAGAGACGCCCCTCAAATGAGGGGCGTTTTTTTTGTGCCGAGTAAATGGATCTGTGGCTATAATGGGGTAATAACTATTATTTAGGGGGAACGATGATTAAGCATATTTTCATCATATTTATTTCATTCATCATATTGGGCTGCGGTAATAATATTCAAATCAGTAACAACAATGCTGTCATGGATACAGGTGATGCGCCTGCAAGCATTTTTGATGCTGACGGCAATGAGTTTCTAAATACTGAGCTCGTGGGTCATCATGACCTCTCGGGTCGCGCTGCATATCATCCGATTCCGCATCGCTATGGGGACAGGATGATTTTTTATGTGGGTCATCATGCCGGAGAGGCGATTAATCCACTAAACGGAGAGATGGAGACAAACGGTATGTCGGTATTGGACGTGACAGACCCTTCAAATCCAACGCTTATTCATCATGAGCCACCTCATAGCCCTGATAGTCGTTTTACACAACACATCCAGGTCTGCGACGGATCGGTATTACCTAAT
>Ga0255764_10002784_pt1 | contig 14089 bp, 9 predicted proteins | sample 071ome_30_FD_179964 | JGI IMG/M metagenome (GOLD analysis project Ga0255764, IMG submission 179964) | Coastal salt marsh microbial communities from the Groves Creek Marsh, Skidaway Island, Georgia - 071406AT metaG (version 2) | ecosystem: Environmental > Aquatic > Marine > Intertidal zone > Salt... | reverse complement strand
CGAGACAACGCCGGTCCCCTCATCACGTTCATGTGCGCGCACACCTACCACAAGGCGTGTTGCGCCGCGTCCATGGCGTGTTTCGCCTGTCAGAAGACTGTGTAGAGTCGTACAAGGCGTGCTGTTGTAAATGCAATGTTATTGAACCACACCGCGCGCGCTTAAGCATCGCGACCGCCCGTGAACGCGCTTCACACCCGTCGCGAAACAAATTTCCAAGAAAACGCTCGAAACGCTCCGCGCCGCATTCGGTGACATCACAACGCGACCCTCGCTCGCGATGCGCGTCGACGGCGACGACGGCGACGAGGCATCGTGCGAAAACCACCGCGATGCGCGTCGATCGCGCGCGCGTCGTCGCGCGTCGTGTTTCGTGCAAAACGCGCCGCGTCCGTCGCACGCATCCCCGAAGGAGGTGGCTGACATGGCACACGCGACGTTCGAGGGGCGAGGGAGGCGAGAATCGACGGAGGACGTGGACGAGGAACGCGGTGAGTCGCTCAGCACGATCGCTTTTTTCGATTCCGTCGATCAGTTCGACGCGCTCGAGTACGCGAATCGTCCGAGAAAGAGCGAGAGCGGTGAGGGCGCGAACCGCGCCGTCGAATGGCGAGAGCGCGCGCGAGAGTGTGTGCGAGAGGGACTGGAGAGCGGACACGCGACGATGTGGATGGCCAACGTCACGGTGTGGAGTCTGTTCGGGGATGATTTACGACTGTTGATGACGGACGCGGACGCGGACATCGGATTCATCGTCATGGTGTGGATCTGTCTCGTGAGCTTTGGCGTGGAGGTGTTGTTGAGCGTGTTCGCGATGGATGATTATCTGGGTCAATTTTACTTTTGGCTCGATCTCGTGGCCACGCTGAGTCTTCTCGCGGACATTCCCGCGTTCATGCGAGCGGTGGGGATGGATCCGTGCGAAGGCGTGGACTCGTACGGGACGCAGTTCGATCGAGCGTTGAGCTCGGGGAACACGCAAGGCTCAAAGGACGTCGCGGACGCCGGCTTCGCGAAGGCTGGTCGAGCGTCCCGAGCGGCGACGAAAGCCGGACGAATCGTTCGAATAATCCGTTTGATACGTCTGGTGAAGATTTTTAAATCCTACGAAGTCACGCGACAGCGCAACGAGCGTCGAGAGAGCTTGATCAAACTCAAACGAGACAGTCTCGCCAAGCAGAGTTTTCTCGCGGAGGCTGAGGGACGCGACATCGCGGCGAGCGAACGCGACGACGAGCACTCGTTGTCGGACTTTGAAGAGTCTAAATCTCGAGTCGGACAGAAACTGAGCGATTTGACGACGAAGAGAGTGATTGTCGGTGTTCTTCTGATGCTCTTCTTACTTCCGGTGTTCAGTGTCGATCTCTACGCCGTCGGTGAGAAGAAAGACTTTATGGACGGAGGCTTGACCATGGCGCACGAGACGTTCGTCAACGGTGGTGAAGGAACGAGAGGGTTTTATCAGTCCATGGACCAATACCACGCCGGTACGAAGGGCATGTATCGTCTCGTGGTGAATGGAACAGATTTCTCAGACGACGACAATCTCTCCTTCATGCTCAACGACCGAGCCCACAAGCGTTTACGATGTACTGAGTTCGCGTACACCACGTACTCGTCGCAATTGTTCGATGAGAACAAGAGTGGTTTCAGTTTCGCCTTCTTCGATCTTCAGAAAGAGAGCCGAGTTCAAGCCTTACTCAACATCATGCGCACGCTGTTTGTCTGCGTGATTCTCACCGTCGGCGCGGTGTACTTCAGTAAAGACACGAACGCTTTGGTCCTTCGCCCACTCGACCGAATGGTGAGTAAGATTCAGACGATGAGTGACAACCCGTTGACGCAGTTTGACATCAGCGACGACGAGGAAGATCAAATGGAGACGAGACTTCTCGAAAATAGTATATCGCGTATATGTTCTCTCCTCGCAGTTGGGTTCGGCGACGCCGGCTCGGAGATTATCGCAGAGAATATGAAACGCGGAGGAGCGATCGATCCGATGATCCCCGGTAAGAAAATGGTTGCTATATTTGGATTCTGCGACATTCGACAGTTCACGGACACCACGGAGGTTTTACAAGAGGACATCATGGAGTTTGTGAACACGATTGCCAAAATAGTTCATTTGGAAGTGCACGTACACGGTGGTAGTGCAAACAAGAACATCGGCGACGCATTTCTGCTGGTGTGGAAATTTCCTCGTGATATTCGCGAAGACGACATCACGAATTTTGATGACATCGATGAGGTGAAAAGACGAAAAATTCGAATGGTTGCGGACAATGCGTTGGCATCGTTTGTCACAATCATAGGAGCGCTTCGTCGGAGCTCTCGATTACATCGATATCGCAGGAACAAAAACTTGAACAAGCGCATCAACAATTTCGACGTAAAGATGGGTTTCGGGCTTCACGTCGGTTGGGCTATCGAAGGTGCGATTGGAAGCGAGCACAAGGTTGATGCCTCGTACTTGTCTCCCAACGTAAACATTAGCGCGCGTCTCGAAGCAGCCACGAAGCAATTCGGAGTGCCTTTGTTGTTCACTGGGAATTTCGCAGCTTTACTTTCTCCTGATGTTCGAGAGGAAACCCGACAGATCGATCGCGTCAACGTCAAAGGTTCTCTTCATCCCGTCAAACTCTATACGTACGACGTTCGTCCAGAAAATATTCCAGTACCGAGCGGCGGTACGAATCTGCACTGCGACTTTGAAGACGAGACATTGAGTATCATCGAGTACAGCGACGAGTTCAAGCAACATCCAGACATTGTCGAAATGCGAAGGGGCGTATCGAGGCAGTTTTTGGACGATTTCCGGCGTGGATTAGAATTGTACACGGACGGTGAGTGGTCGAAGGCGAGAGATATTCTCCAGAAGACAAAAACGTACGTCAACGCTCTAGGCCAGGAGGTCGTGGACGGACCGAGCGATAGTCTCCTGACGGTGATGCAAAAGTACAACTACAACGCACCAAAGTCCTGGAAAGGTTTTCGCGAGCTCACAGAAAAATAAGAATTATCTACGACTACACAGTACTATCATATACAGCTCTTTAAAGCTCTTCGCGTTTCGCGTCACCCCATCTGTTGTAATTCACGAACGAACTTATGAAGACGGACTCGTCTAGATTCAGAGTCGCGTGCCACCAATTCGTGGGAAAGTACAAGGCCTCTCCCGCGTGCACCGTGCACTCCAAGATGCCGCCGTCACCCTCTCGCACATCGCCTCGACGCAGAGCCTCGAGCGCCCAAAAATACGCCGTCACGTTCGGTTCAAACGTCGGCGCGGGATCCGGCGGAGCGACGAACCAATGCTTCCTCCCGATCAAACTCTCGCTCCATCCAGGTCCGTGCTGATGCATGGGAACGCCGCTGTACCGTCCTCCGACGCCGAAACTATACGCCACGTCGGCGTCCTCCGGCACGAATCGAATATCCTCGTACGAATCGAAGAGCTCTTGAAATCCGCTCGGCGTGTTCCCGTGTTCGTCCGAATGATCGCCAAACCAATACCACGTCGTGCTCGCATCTTCTCCCCGCTCGGCCGGGACGTCTTCCTCCATGTACGCTCGCAGCGTCTTCTTTTTCTTCTCGTACGAAAACGTATTCGACGAACTGAGGACAACCGTCTCGTCGCCGAACGCCGCCAACAGCGCCTCCCTCGACACGCGCTCGCGCAGTCGCGCGCGCGTCGGACCGAGACCCGTGACGACGACCGGCGTCTCGGCGTCTCGAAACGTGCGTTCGAACGCGTCCGGGCTCAGGTCGTCGACGTCAAGTTTCGGCAGCGTGCACGGCCGCGCGTCGAAATCACCCGGGAAGCGATACCAATCGCGCGCGCGCGCGGGACGCACCGCCAGGAGGACGCACATCGACGCGACGAGGCACCACGGCGGCGACCTCGTCCTCGCGCGCATCGCGATCGACGCTCGGGGAGGCGAAGAGTGTCGACGTGTCCGTCAAGATGTCCACACGGTTCCACACTGACCGACGCGCGCACCGGCGCGCGCGCGACGAGACGAACGATGACGAGGGAGAGGAGGACGCGCGCAACGGTGGTTGCGCTCGCGCTCGCCGTCATGGCGACGGGCGTCGCCGGAGGAGACGCGTCGGCGGTGGCGTCATCGGTGACGTCGAGTTTTCAACGCCCGGACGCACATCCAGCCGTGCCGCTGATGCGTCGAGGACGCGAGACGGCGGAGACCGCGCGAGGGACGCCGACGCAGGTGCACCTCGCACCGACCGCGTCGGGCGAGGTGACGGTGGTGTGGACGACGAGGGAAGCGCTGAAGGAGGAGGACAAGACGGTGGAATATTCAACCGACGGGGGGCGAGAGAAACACTACGCAAAGGCGACGAGCGATTCGTACACGACGCAGTTGTGCGTCGGAAATCCGACCGCGTTCGCGCCGCGCATGGGACAGACGCCGGCGGTGGACGGCGACGCCCTGGTTCGATTGGCGAACACGAGCGCGTGGGCCGACTCGGACGCGGCAAACTATCGGGTGGTGACGTCAATCGAGGACGTCATTCCGAGCGGATTCTGGTCGCAGCGGCCGACCGATAAGGCGGCGTGTCTGGGATATTCGAACCCCGACGCGGTGTACCATTCGCCCATCATTCATAGGGCGAAGATGAAAGGATTGACACCGGGTAAGGAGTACGCATATGTGCTTCCAGGAACGACGGACGCGAGAACGTTCAAGGCGCCGATGGTGCCGACGAAGCACTCGAAAGTGCCGACGAAAATCGCCGTCGTCGGTGATACCGGTCAGACGGAGGTGACGCAGGAAGTTTTGACGCACGTGCACAACGCGCTCGGGGACTCGGAAGTCCTTTTGCACACGGGCGATTTATCGTACGCCGACGGTTTCGCGCCGAGATGGGATAGTTTCGGTGTCTTGGGCGAATTTTTGCTCAAAAGCATGCCCATGTTAGCCGTGCCGGGAAATCACGACGTCGCGCAGAATGGAATGGATCTCGTCTCGTACATGATGAGGTATCCTTCCCCGTACGAGGCGTCGAAGAGCCCATCGCAACTGTTTTGGTCGTACGAAGTAGGTCAGGCACACATCATAGGATTGAACAGTTACGCCAACGCGCAGACTGGAATGTTTGACGGTTCGGACACGCCCATGACATCGTGGTTACAAAAGGATTTAGAGAGTGTGAATCGACATTACACGCCTTGGGTCATCGTCGTATTTCACACTCCGTGGTACAACTCAAATCACGGACACTTTAAAGAAGCTGAACGCGCGCGCAAGGCTCTCGAGCAGACGCTCTATGACGCCGGCGTCGATTTGGTCTTGAACGGCCACGTACATGCGTACGAGAGGTCGCACCCAGTCTTGAACTACGGCTTGAACGACTGCGCGCCTGTACACATCGTCGTCGGAGACGGCGGAAACTACGAAGGCCCATACGGAAAGAGCTGGATGGAGCCTCAACCCGCGTACAGCGCGTTCAGAGAGGGGTCTTTCGGTGCAGGATCGTTGGTCATCCACAACGATACGCACGCGAGCTGGGAATGGCGCCGAACGACGTGCGTCGCGAACACGACGACGGCTGAGACGTACTTTAGGAAAGTCGGAGACGCGAGCACTTGTCAATCCTTTCCCGACGTCTCCGCGCAAGCCATGGAACCCGTGGATGCGGTCGTTCTTCGACGAGATGTGCAAGCTTGTCCGAATAAAGCGGTGGGATCGGCGAAGAGAACGAGCGATGGAGGAACGCCGTACGTTCCGGAGTCGAACGCGCCCTCCCTCTACACCGCCATCATCGTGCTCGTCATTCTGTGGCTCGCGACCAGCGTCGTTCTCATTCGAACGCTCAAAGTGATGCGAGAGATGAAAACGAGGATGTATCGTTCGCCCGGTCTACTTTCCGGTGAGGACGAATTCGACGACGAATTCGGAGAGAGTGCCATCGGTCTCAAGGATTTTAACGCTCCGTAAAAAATGTAACATGTATCACAAGTGCTTAGCTAATCGAGTTACAATAAAATTTTCGTCTTAGTCGTACGCAGACCAATCCGACGCCGCATCGCGACCTCGTCTCGGTCCGTTCGAGTCGCCGTACGCGTCACCGGCGCCCCCTCTTCGTAGACCGCCGCTATCGTTTCTGCGCGTGTACGAGAACGTGCCTCCCGAGCTTTGTTTACTCGATCTATCCTCAACACCGGCCGAGCGCTTCGCCGCGGCCGACGCACCGGACCGACGATCCTTAAACCACGTGATAATCTTACTCGCCGGAAGTCGCGTCGCTTGCCGAATGCTCTCCACCATGGCGTCGTCCGGGTACTGCGTCACTGCGTACACCTTTTCCAAAGTCGCGATGTTCGACGACCCCAAACGCGTCTTCTTGTACGTCTTATACGCCGGCATTCCACCCGGTCCGCTTCCTCGCCTACTCCTTGCCTCCGACGCCGCCTGTCTCTCCGCCTCGGCTCGCTCCGCTCGCGCCTCTCGCTCTCGCTCTCGCGCCTCCCTCTCGGCGTCCTCGTTCGCCAATTCCTCCGCGTACCTCCTCCCCAGCTCCTCCGCTCGGTGTCCGTTTCGCTTCAACCAACCGATCACCTCGTGTCGCTCCAGTTCCAGCTCCTTGCACAGCTCTCGCACCTCGACTTTCCGTCGTCCCCTCGCCAACGCGCGCTCGAGCGCGCGCGTCTTCGCCCTGGGAATCTCCCGCTCCGCCTCCGCCTCGGACGCCTGTCGCTCGAACGCGTCGAACAGGTCCTCCCATGATTCACCACCCTTTGTCGCCTTGGTCGAGACGCGCGCGTTCATCGCGACGCGCGCGTTCATCGCGACGCGCGCGACGTCGACGCGTCTCGTCGTTCGACCGGCGGCGCGCGCGACGACGCTCGCGCGAGCGAGAGAGGGCGTCGCCGACGCGCGCGCGAGCGCGAACGGCGTCGATGCGATCGTCGTCATCTCGAGACGGACCGCGTCGCGAGAGGGACGGCGGCGCGCGCGTCAGAGAGAGGCGGCGTGTGACGACGACGCGAGGGGCGTCTCGGAGTCGCGCGATTCGATGACGCTCGAGGGGGGCGAGGAGGGCGACGGGCGCGCGGCGGCGAGCGGTGGAGCCGATGACGCGTTCGCGCGCGGCGACGCGTCTCGAGTCGATGACGCGGACGCGTGGGCGGAGGCGCACTTCGCGGGGGAGGAGGATGGGACGACGCCTCTGTTGCCGACCGAGGATGCCGAGTCGGGCGCGGTGGAGGCGCGATGGACGTCGGAGACGCGGGCGAGCGCGAGAGAGATTTTTAACGAGCACGGACGAACGCTGTGCGCATTCGCGGGGACGCTCGTGGTGACGACGATGAGCATGAGCGTGCCGTTTCCGTTTTTGGCACAAGAATTCGCTGCGGCGCGCCTGGCGCCGGGTAAGGTTGGGCTCGTGTTCGCGGCGCTGCCGTTCGGGACGCTGTTAGTATCGCCGTACGCGCCGAAATTGACGTGGCGCTGGAAGGCGACCGACGTGGCGAAGTGGTCGCTGTTTGGACAGGCGATGAGCGTCTTCGCGACGACGCTCGGCGGACGGTCGAGATATGAAATTTGGTTGGTTACCCGTCTGACGCAGGGATTTTTTAACGCGGTGACGAGCGTGACGATGCTGTGCGTGGTCACGAGAGCGATTCCGGAGGCGGTTTCACTGTGTAGTGGATTACAGGAGATCGCTGCGGGGTTCGGTACGATGATTGGGCCGGTCTTCGGCGGTTGTTTCTACGACGTGAGGAAGAGCCCGACGCTCCCTCTCGTCGCCAACGGTATCGCCATCTTGGCGTCCATTCCTCCGGTGATGTACGCCATGCGTGGTCTCGATGACGTGAGAGATGGGAGCAGTCCCAATTCAACGGAAGATGACGACGCGAAACCGAGTTATGTGCGCATTCTGCGTCATCCGACGTTTCTCGCCACGGCGCTCGCCGAGCTCGTCATCTCGAGCTCGTTCGGTGGAATACCGACGACGCTCCCGCTGTATCTCCATAAAAGTTTCAATTTCATGCCTTCGATGATCGGAGTAGTGTATTCTCTACTGGCTGGTCTGTACGCGCTCACAACGCCTCTGGTCGGCGTCATTTCGCACCGCGACTCAAAGTTGACTGACATCGTCTTGTGCCTCTTCGGCATGGGTTCGATGGTGGTCGCCCACCTGCTCTTTGGACCGTCCTCATTTCTGCGGTTGGCAAATCTGAGCGAGTCGTCGCGTCGTCGCGTGTGCGTGTGGGGCGCGAGTGTCATATACGGCGTCGGTTCTAGCTTTGCTTTCGTTCCGCTTCTCCCGCTCATGGCGAGGTCGGTTCGGAACGAAGGCGCCCGTTACGTCGATCTCGCAAACGGCATGTTCGTGAGCTGTTACTTTTTTGGTGAAATGTTGGGTCAGCTGTTCGGCTCGTCTCTTGTTCACGCTCTTGGGTATCCGCAGGCTTCGACGGCGTGGGCTCTCGCCATCATCGCGAGCGCGAGCGGTCTCGTCTCCGTGCAGTTTGGAGCCGCGATGGCGCGTCGAGTCAAGCGAGTGCGAAACGCGCTGTCTCCAACGGGCGCGGAACAGACGTTAGATTCTACGATGTTGTAATTGTAATGCTTAGGTGTAAACGCGTGTGACGCGGGCGTGACTTTCGTGTGTTGGTTGCGTCTCTTCTCTCATTGCACAAACCTATTTGACTTCGTCCATCTAATACTACCATGTCGAGCGGCGACCATCTCCAGCTCCTCACCAATAAATTTCCACAACAAAATGAGAAATTTAACGGTAAGACTTTTGGAAGCGCGCGCGCGCACCACGACCGCCCGCCTTCTTCGGCTCCATGCGACGCGGGTCCGCGACGAGCAAGGTTCTGTCGTACGCCAACAAAAGATCCTTAATCTCCTTCTTGGAAGCTTCGTCGACGAACTTTTGGTAGTACGCGACGAGGCTCTTGGCCACCGCCTGTCTCACGGCATACATTTGGGACACGTGTCCACCACCCTTCACGCGAATGCGGATGTCCACGTTCGCGAATCGCTCCTTGCCGAGCACGAGAATGGGTTCAACCGCCTTGAGTCGGAGAGTGTCCGGCTGGACGAGGTCGATCGGGACACCATTGAGGCGAACCAAGCCCTTACCGCGCTTCGTGTGCGCCACGGCGACGGCGGTTTTCTGTCGAGGAAGGGAAAAGAGACAAACTCACAGTCAGTATTTCGCTCCACGCACGCGTCAAAAAGTCATCGCTCGTCGCTCCCGGTGACCCACGATGTCTCAGCCCCGTGAGGCGTCTAGCCCTAGCGACGGAGGTTCCCGATGTGGAGAACGTCCGGCGCTGCGCCGTCGAACCCGCGCGACCGCTCGCTCGAGGACACGAACGCGCGGAGAAAATACTCTTCCGCGGATTCGATCGATGTTACGTACCTTGCGCCCGAAGGTTTGCACGCTCTGCACGCGGAAAGAAAGGATGAAGACGCGCGGTTAGGGTCATGTCACACCTCGCGAAGATCGAACGCGAACGCGAACGCGTGCGAGGCGCCGCGCGGCGACAGAGCGCGGACGAGCGCGCGAAACGCGCGAATAAAAGGGCGCGGCGCACGCACCATTTGCTCAGACATGATTGCGTCTCGGTGAGCGTCGAGTAAAGGCGGATTCCTGACGCGATGGACCGCAGGAGACGAAGCCGATGCGAACCCATCGAGGGTTTATGTCAATCTCTCGCTTGGAAACTTGTTAGGATACAGATGAATTTAGTACTACATTACAAGGCGGTCTACGATAATACACGTGACGTCGTAATCAAGCGTGGAAAGAACCATCTGAGTTTCCACGCGAGGGCGACCTCTTCGCCGAGCGTCGGGAGCGCGGCGACGGCGACGGAGGCTTCGTCGAGACGCGCGCGCTTCAGACGTGCGATCTCGGCGGATCCAACGGCGCTAAAGTATACGTCGAAGAATTTCTCTGCAATGCGAGATATGAGCTCGACGAACTCGTCTGCGTCTATCTCACCCGCATCTTCGCCGACGACTTGAAGCTGCGCCAAAGCGAAGGCGTGCTGCACCGCGAGAGGCGTCAGGAGGTGACGATCGGCGTCGTTGAAACTCACGATTTGCATGCGACGGCAAAGCTTCATGAGCTCCCTGAGATCCATACTTTCTAAACCGCCACCGACGGCAGTTTTCGCTTCGGCGGCGGCGTATTTAGTGAAGACAGCGCGTATCTCTTCCTGAAAGTCGACAATCGCGGCTCTCACCGAGCGAAGTCGCATTCTCGTACGGAAATCTTCGACATCTACGGAATGAGCGCGCTTGCAGATGATATCGTTGATGAAGTGATTCACTGTGAGCGCGAGATTTCCCATCTGAACGCCGCATTGTTTGGCCAAACGCAACACGCCGCATATGAACTCCGGCATGATGAGCGTGCGGTCGCTGTTAGACACATCTTGATTCTTTACTTTTCGCCCACGCTCGTCCGTCACCCAATTCAATCGAATAAACAATAGTTCGACGCTAGATTTGACCATTTGATGCTTCGGATGAGGTCCAATAAGCTTACAATCTTTGACAAAAGTCATCCAGTCTCCCAGCGCCATGCTTCCAAGCTCGGCGGCGGTGATGTTTTCATCAAATGGCTTCGTCATGCTGGAATAGAATTTGAAAATGTTTCGAATTGTGGGATAATGATTGAGCAGTTGTTTCTCAAGATCTTTCGCGGTCGTCTCTCCTTTTTCGCGCCTGAGCAAGTCTCTAGACTCGTGCGCCACGGCGCCAAATACCGAACCAAACTCTTCAACAATTTGCTCTGCGGGATCATAATCCTCTAAGGCATCGATTTCCGACGTCTGACTCTCCGATTCGCTCACAGACGAGCATACGTCAACTTCATCGATGTATCGACGGAGTAACTCATCCTCGATCAGAGTGCGTTGAGCTTGAATCATTTCAAGAGCCGCTCGAAACTTTTGCACGGATCTCGGGCTGAGTGGTCTTCGACACAAAACCTTCAAGGCATCTCGAGCGTCTCGAACGCACTTCTTGCGGATCTTTATCCGAACAGGGAGGTGTTCTTCGTCAGTCTCGTCGATGTCATCGATCACATCAAGTTGCCGGGCCAGCGTTTCTTGTGATGACTGCTTCGCTTTGGGCGAAACATCTCGTCTTGGTCCGCTCAGCCTCACCTCGACCGGTGAGGCCGCCCTCGATGTGCAAGCTGAGTCATCGGGAAGAGAATTCACTCGTCGCCGCCGAAGTCCCGTGTCTACTTTAGGCTCTATGCGTCGTAATCTCTCCCTCGTCGAGGCCATGCGCTTCTTGGAAGAAGCTGAACTCGCGCTTCGTTGCGACGCGGTCGAGCTGAGCTCTCGAAGCAAATCATTCGTACGATTTCTTCTGTTACCCAATATTAGTAATTGTTTCGTTCGCGCGCTTTGCATCCATGCGAAGCGTCCACGATGACGGCGAGTCTGCAACTGAGCTGCAAGCTATTTCTGTCTTCATTGTGAACTCCAAGACTTTAGTCGACTACGCAAGGGTCATCACATCACCCACGAGGGTCACCACATTACCCACGACCAAGACGCACGGCGACAGGGATTCCCCCGAAGTCTTCTCGACGATATCGTCCAGCGTCCCGAACCACGATCTCTCGTCGGCTTGCATACCGTTTCGAATGACGCAGCACGTCATCGTCGACGGTTTACGCGCGTCGCGTCTGAGTCTTTCGACGACGACGGGGAGCGATTTCCCCACCATCAAAAACACGCACGTGTCGATTCCAGCGAAAGCACTAAAATCAATCCCATCCGGATCGTGCGCACTCGTCACGCTGAAGTGTCGCCCCAAGTCTCTATCCGTGAGCGGTACGCCGACGCTCAGCGGCGCCGACAACGCCGACGATATTCCCGGAATCATCTTATACGACACACCGGCCGCGCGAAGCGCCGAGATCTCGTCGCTCACTCGAGCAAACACCGACGGACACCCGCCTTTCAACCGCGCCACCTTTTTCCCGCGCTGCGCGAGCTGAACGATCAAATTGCAAATATCGTCCTGTTGCCACGACGCGCTCGCGCCGCCTCGCTTCCCCACGGCGATCACCTCCACCCCCTCCTTCGTCGCAAGCCCGAGGACGTCCGATGACGACGCCCCCAGATCATCGTGCACCACCGCGTCGCACCTCGCGAGCGCGCGCGCGGCGCCCATCGTCATCTGGTCGACACCTCCCGGTCCGGCGCCGATGAGAAACACCGACACGTCCTCGTCGCCCTCGCCCCGTCGCGCGCGCGCGATCGAGCGAGCCGTCGACGGACGACGCGCGCGCGCGCGATCGTTTCCGACGCGCGCCGGCGCCGTCGTCGGAAGTCCTCTCGCGCGCATGGCGTCGCGCGCGGTGGACTCGCGCATCACTGTGCCGCGCGAAACGGATGCATTCATCGCTCTCTCGCGCGCGGTCGGCGTGTCGCGCGCGGGGCGAGCGCGGACGCGGGAATCATGGACGCGGACGCGGACGCGGACGCGGACGCGGATCGTCGTCGTACGTGGAGAGACGACCGAGAGACGGGGACGGGCCTCGACAGTTGACGGAGGCGCAGCGAGAGAAACTCGAGGCGCGCGCGCGCGATGAGCGCGAGCACTTTGCGCGCGAGCTTGAGGCGGCGCGCACGGGTGTTGGGGGATCGCGGTCGCACGGGCGGTGTCTGGTGGACGACGAGGCGACATTGTTCGGAGAGGTGAGCGAGACGCCGGGTTCAAACGCGAGAGCGTACGAAGACGTCGGCGCGAGGATCGTCGGTGTGGAGCGAGATCCCATCGATGCGGACGCGCGTGAGTTGGAACGGAGCGTGGGGATGCCGAGCAAGGTGGTGGATAATTTACGGAGGGCTGGGATATCGACGTTGACCATGGTGCAGCGGTACGCGGTTCCAGTCGCCGCCGACGGTTTGGACGTGTTGTGTAACTCACCGACCGGTAGCGGAAAGACGGCGGCGTACATGCTTCCTTTGATCGGTAGGTTGGTGAGAGAGAGTGAAGATGGAGGTTCTCGCGAGGAAAAATACGACGGCGATGGCACACCAGTGAAACCAAGAGTGATCGTTCTCGCGCCGACTCGCGAATTGGCGCTACAAATTCACATGGAGACGAGAAAGTTTATCTTTGGAACGCCCCTCTGGTGTGCGTGCGCCTACGGTGGGAATTCAATCAAACCTCAGTTAGAAGAGCTGTCGTTTTTGCCTGAAATTTTAATCGCCACTCCGGGAAGATTGCTTTCCATGGTGCGCGAAGGCACGTACGTCGATTTAAGTCGTGTCGACACTCTCGTGATGGACGAAGCAGACCGTATGCTTGATATGGGATTTGAACCGCAACTGAACGAGCTCTTGGGAGATCATGGGATGCCTGGTAAAAATGAGAGACAAACTCTCATGTTTTCTGCCACGTTCCCTCGACAGATCCTGCGACTCGCTTCATACTATATGCGTGCTCCCCCGGATGCCGCCCGCGTCATTTGTGGGCGCGTCGGCTCCACGGTTGCGGGCATTCAGCAAGTTCTCATCGAAACACCTCATCTGCGGGAACAAAAGTTTCCGTACTTGATGAAAATATTACAAGCTGTGGAAAAGAAGCGCGAGCACGACGGTGAAGAGGTTGGCCTCACGTTGATATTTTGCAAACAAAAGCAAACGGCGGAGTGGTTGCGAGGAAGGCTTGTCGAAGAGACAGAAAATAAGCTTGCGGTTGAAGAGTTACATGGGTCATTGACTCAAGGCGCGAGACTACGGGCGCTTGACGCGTTCGCATCCGGTGCCGCCAAAATTTTAGTCGCCACAGATGTGGCGGCTCGCGGTTTGGATTTACCAGAGGTGAATCACGTTATAAATTTCGATTTACCGACGAAAAAGAGTGAGTTTGATGACTACATCCATAGAATTGGTAGGACAGGACGTGCTGGTAGGAAGGGCATCGCGAGCTCTCTCTACGTTCCGGGGTTCGCTCGCGATATAGGTAATGGTCCGATATACGAGGATTTGAAACTCGTTTTGGAGGAGACGAACACGACGTTGCCCTCTTGGTTTGCTCATTCTCCTGACGCCCGGGGTTCGCTGGAGGTATCG
>Ga0255764_10002764_pt1 | contig 14164 bp, 18 predicted proteins | sample 071ome_30_FD_179964 | JGI IMG/M metagenome (GOLD analysis project Ga0255764, IMG submission 179964) | Coastal salt marsh microbial communities from the Groves Creek Marsh, Skidaway Island, Georgia - 071406AT metaG (version 2) | ecosystem: Environmental > Aquatic > Marine > Intertidal zone >... | reverse complement strand
AAGGAAGAAGAAATTGTATTTGTACGCGGCGCAACCGAAGCGATCAATCTGGTCGCGGCAACATGGGGCGCAGCGAATATCGGCGAAGGCGACCGCATTCTGCTTTCAGCGCTGGAGCATCACTCAAATATTGTGCCGTGGCAGATGCTGGCAGAGAAGGTTGGCGCGCATATCGATATCTGCCCGCTCACCAGTGATCACCAGATCGACCTGGATGCCGCCGAGGTCATGCTGACCGAACGGCACAAACTTGTCGCACTTGCGCATGTCTCGAATGTACTCGGCTCGGTCCTCGATGCGAAACGCGCGGCGGGCCTGGCGCATGGCGTGGGCGCAAAGCTGCTGCTCGATGGGTGCCAGGCGGCACCTCGTCTGAAGCTTGATGTCGCGCCGCTCGATTGCGATTTCTACGTCTTCAGTGCGCACAAACTCTATGGCCCGACCGCGATTGGCGCGCTTTGGGCGCGGAGCGAAATTCTGAACGCAATGCCGCCATATCAAGGCGGCGGCGCGATGATCGACCGCGTCACATTCGACAAAACCACTTACGCGCCTGCCCCGCAGCGCTTTGAAGCGGGTACGCCGGCGATTACCGAAGCTGTCGCGCTGCATGCAGCGATCGACTATGTCGATGCCATCGGCATGGACGTGATCCATGCACGTGAGACTGCATTGGTTGCCCAATTGCGCGACGCGCTCAGCCCAATGAACGATGTGACGATTTATGGCCCGGCAGACAGCGCGGGCATCGTCAGTTTCATGCTCGACGGGGTTCATCCGCATGATCTGGGCACTATATTGGACGAAGCCAATGTCGCGATCCGTGCCGGGCATCATTGCGCACAGCCACTCATGGATTATCTCGGCGTGCCTGCCACTGCGCGCGCAAGCTTTGGATTGTATTCGGACGAAAGCGATGTCGAAGCGCTGCTCGACGGGATTGTTAGAACAAGAAAGATTTTCGCTTAGGAAGCGCCTATGAATAAGCCATCTGAGGAAAAGAAATTCATTGCGGCACCTTCGCCGACAGAGCAGGTTGTGAAGCCACGTCGTGCGCGCGTCGAGGATGCGGTTGACCCTGATTCTGAAAGCGCAAGCGACAAGCTTGAGCGCAAGCGCGATTATCTCGAAGGGTTCCTTGCGAAGAAGCCGGAGAATGTTTCCCCTGCCGAGCCAGGCGGCGAACTGCATGATGCGGTGATCGCTGCGCTGAAAGAGATTTACGATCCCGAAATCCCGGTCAACATTTATGATCTTGGCCTGATCTATGGTGTCGAGATCACCGAAGATGCCGATGCGATGGTTACGATGACGCTGACCACGCCGCATTGTCCGGTGGCTGAGTCAATGCCAGGTGAAGTCGAGCTGCGCGCCGCCAGTGTGCCGGGCATACGCGACGCTGAAGTGTCGCTTGTATGGGACCCGCCATGGGGACCGGACAAGATGACTGACGAAGCGCGGCTTGAACTGGGGATGCTGTAAGATGACAGACACTAAGACACGCCAGATCCCCGCCGCCGTAACCCTGACAAAAGGCGCTGAGGCCCGTATTGCCGAACTGATGGGCAAGGCGCCTGACGATGCCATTGGCGTCAAGCTGTCGACCCCGCGGCGGGGCTGCTCTGGCCTCGCCTATTCCGTCGACTACGTCACGGAAGAAGCCAGGTTTGATGAGAAGATCGAAACGCCCGGCGGCGTTTTCTACATCGATGGCGCAAGCGTGCTCTATCTGGTCGGCTCAATCATGGATTGGGTCGAGGACGATTTCACCGCTGGCTTCGTATTCGAAAACCCCAATGCCAAGGGCGCATGCGGCTGCGGCGAAAGTTTTATGGTCTGAGTTGCGCCAGATGGCGTCCCTCAACCCTCTTCGATGATCCGGGATAGCAGCGCACGTTCCAGATCATCGACTTCGCCATCGGCATCGACCATCTTTTCCAGCCAAACCTGCTCGAAATCGTCCACTAGATTGCCCGCAGCGGCCGCTTCGGTGTAATCTACGCCTGCGGGTTTTTTGCCGAACGCCAATACGAGGTTCCGGCGAAAGTTCGGCGCTTCGCGGGCCATTTCTGCCATGAAACGACCGACCCGCACTTCATTGTCTGCGCAGCGCACGTACACAGGCTGCACGATCGACATTGCGCCCATCACTCGCGCGGCGCGCCTCCACGTGGGCCGCAGTGGGCGTGGCGCCAGGCCTGTCAGGGTAGAGAAACACGTCGAGCACACAGGCTTCGCCAGCAAACTGCAGCTTGCGCGAATCGCCTTCGCGCACGTCGAGCTGCGGGTTGCCGAATTGACGCTGCAACTGCGCTGCGCCTGCGCCAATCACACCTTCCAGCCCCGCTCTACTCAAGGCCTGTGGTGCACTCGGAATTGTGGCCTCGGTAGCGGGCGTGCCTGGCGGGTTGCGCTGGCTTTGCGATGCAGGTTCGGGCCGCGATGATGTGCGATCGTGCACGATGATCGGGCCACCTCCTGTAGAGACGCATGCTGAAAGCGGCGCCACAGCAGCTAGGAAGGTCAAAAAAGTGCGAATTGGCGACATGAAAAGCCTTTATGGTAATCTTTTGCTAAAACTTTGCACCAAATGGGTTCCTGACGCGGCGTCGATTACGGGGGCAAGTAAATTTGCAAACGAAACAGTCATCAGCCCGGCAATTGCCCCCGAAGCAGAAGGTGCTCGAAGCTGCCAACAGGCGTGGCTGCATCCCGTGTTGGCCTGTGCCCGAGCCACCACCTCATATCGTTAAGCTCGCGGCCGAACAGGACAGCGTTGATAAACAAGAACACCACCGCAGGCCCAATAGCCGTGAAAAACAGGATCAATGCGATAGGAAGCCCGTGCGCGTTGAACAGCAGGGCGCGGCCGGCTCCGCGGAGGCTGTTTGACAAATCCTCACGAAACGGCAGCTCGAGCGCTGTGGCAGCGCATTCGGGATAATGGCATTGCTCGAACGCCAGAACGACTTCGCCAGTAAAGAACTGCATCACCGCCAGTGCGACTATGCGAAAAAGAAACCAGACGGCAGCTACTGATATGACCCACGACAGCACGACATAAGTGTCACCCTCTGCCTCGAGATAATAACTCAATAACCGCGGCAGGCTTTCGGCCAAGGAAAATCCGAAAACGACGAGCACTATAATCGTGATTGTGAGACTTTTCGCGAGCACCTTCAGGATCGCCCCATCCGAAAATTCTCCAACCGCAACGACCATCGATTTTGCAACAGCGCTCATTGCTGCCATTTCCATTGCTCGCGCCGCCAAGTCAACGCTGACTGAAGAATGACAAGCCATTCTGTCCTTGGCCTGCGCTGACTTGCACGCTAGGCGGCGCGTCGTAAGTTGCTCATTGTAGTTTTAGGAATTTCCGTGACTGAACCCCGCTATGACGTGATCGCCATCGGCAATGCTATCGTAGACATTATCGCATCGTGCTCTGAAGAACTGATCGATGAGCTCCAGCTCAATCGTGGTGGGATGACGCTGCTTGATGAGGCGCGCGCAGAAGAATTGTATGCGGCTATGCCGCCCGCACGCGAAATCTCTGGCGGATCGGCGGCCAATACGCTCGCCGGTCTCTCGACGCTTGGCTTGCAATGCGCCTTTATCGGCCAGGTAGCCAATGACCGGCTGGGCAAGGTGTTTGCGCATGACATGCGCGCCACTGGCATCGATTTCGACACGCCGATGCGCAAAGGTGAACCCGCAACCGGGCGTTGTCTGATCTTCGTGACGCCTGATGGCGAGCGCACGATGAACACCTTCCTTGGCGCCGGGCAATTCCTGCCAGCTGAATCGCTTAGTGAAGACTTGATCGCGTCGAGCGCAATCCTCTATCTCGAAGGCTATCTGTGGGACCCGGAAGAACCGCGCAAGGCTATGCGACGCGCGATCGAAGTTGCGCGACGCGGAGGCCGCAAGGTCGCCTTTACTGCCAGCGAAAGCTTTGTGATTGAACGCCACGGCGATGATTTCCGCCAGATGCTCGATGATGGCGTGATCGACATTCTGTTCGTAAACGAGCATGAGCTCGCGACGCTGACTGGTCTGAATGACTTTGAAGCCGGAGTGGCAGCGGTTGCTGCTAAAGTTCCGGTTCTGGTCGCAACCCGCAGCGAGAAGGGCGCCATAGCCATCGCGCACGGCGAACGCGCTGAAGTCAAGGCAGAACCGGTCGACAAAGTGATAGATACAACCGGGGCAGGTGACCAGTTTGCGGCAGGATTCCTCTCAGGATTTGCCAAAGGCGAGCCACTTGATAAATGTCTCAAGCGCGGCGCAATCACGGCTGCCGAGGTTATCAGCCACTATGGACCGCGGCCCGAAGCGGACCTGAAGGCCCTGATCGCTGAGCAACTTGGCTAAGCCTTACTAGTCCATGGCCCCCGCATAATCGTCACTACGCAGTGTGAGGATATAGTCTGCGATATCCTCGACTTGTAGTGGATCGAGATCGAAGTCCATTATCTCAGGATAATTGTGCGCATCGGTAAGCCAATCGAGAAACAGGATCTCTTCATAGCGCTTTCCTTCAAACAAGACGTATTAAATAAAGCGTGGCTAGCGCCCGCGCACAATGATCTAGATCAATTTTGCGCCTCGCGCTCCACTTCGCGCCAGCCAATGTCGCGGCGGCAGAACCCGCTGGGAAAATCGATTGCATCGACCGCTGCATAGGCGGCTGCCTGCGCTTCGGTTGCATTCGCGCCAGTTGCTGTCACATTGAGCACACGCCCGCCATTTGCGACCAGCTGACCATCGCGCATTGCGGTGCCCGCGTGGAACACCTTCGCACCGCTGGCCTCCGCATCACCTAGGCTGATTGCGCCACCCTTAGCCGGCGTGTCGGGATAGCCCCTCGCTGCCATCACAACGGTCATCGCGGTTTGCGACGAGAACTCGCCCGACGTGCCCTGCAGCGAGCCATTCGCACAGGCAAGCATGATCGCCGCCAGATCGCTTTCGAGCCGCGTCATCAAAACCTGACATTCCGGATCGCCGAAACGGCAATTGTATTCGATCAGTTTGGGGCCAGCCTCTGTCAACATTAGCCCGGCATAGAGCACCCCTGAATAGGGCATGCCTTCCTCACGCATCGTGCGCACGGTTGGCTCGATGATTTCAGCCATCACGCGCGCTTGCAGTTGCTCTGTAAGAACTGGCGCTGGCGAATACGCGCCCATACCACCGGTATTGGGGCCGACATCGCCATCGCCCACTCGCTTGTGGTCTTGCGCTGTGCCGAAAGGGATGATCGCGGTGCCATCAGTGAGTGCGAAGAAACTTGCCTCCTCGCCGGTCATGAACTCCTCGATCACCACCTCTGCGCCTGCTTCACCGAACTGCCCGCCGAACATGTCAGCCAGCGCAGCTTCAGCGTCCGAGCGGTTCTCCGCGATGACCACGCCTTTGCCTGCGGCCAACCCGTCCGCCTTCAAGACATAGGGCGGTTCAAAACGATCGAGCGCTGCCTTGGCGTCATCCAATGAAGTTGTTCGCACGTATCCCGCGGTAGGGATGCGGGCACGTTCGCACAGATCCTTGGTAAAGCCCTTGCTTCCTTCGAGCTGCGCGGCAGCTTTGCTGGGGCCGAATACAGGAATGTCGAAATCGCGCAGACTGTCTGCCAAACCGTCAACCAGTGGTGCCTCCGGCCCGATCACAACTAGGCCGACGTTGTGCGCTTCGCAAAAATCGACAACCGCGGCGTGACTGCTTGCGTTGAGGCCAACCAGCTCGGCTTCTTCGGCGATCCCGGGATTGCCAGGTGCTGCGAACAATTTGGTGCATGTGGGGGATTGCGCCAGCTTCCACGCCAGCGCATGTTCGCGCCCACCTGAACCGAGCAAAAGGATATTCATGGCCGCTTCGTCCCCTGATGATGGCAATAACGGGCTGGTAGCGCGCGAGCGGCAAGGCGACAACGCCGAGCCTCTCTCGATCACCGAGATTTCTGCTGCGCTCAAGCGAACGGTTGAGGATCGTTTCGGTTTTGTGCGTTTGCGCGGGGAATTGTCAGGCGTGAAACGCGCCGCGTCTGGCCACCTTTACCTTGCGCTGAAAGACGAGAATGCTGTGTTGGATGGCGTGATGTGGCGCGGCAATGCCCAGCGTCTCGCTTTCGTTCCGGAAGACGGGATTGAAGTGACCGCCAGCGGAAAACTTACCACTTATCCCGGGCGCTCCAAATACCAGATCGTGATCGACAGTCTGGAGATCGCAGGCGAGGGAGCACTGCTCGCGTTGCTGGAGAAGACAAGGCAGAAGTTAGAAGCCGAAGGGCTGTTCGCGCGCGAACGCAAGCAGGCTTTGCCCTTCCTGCCTAAAGTGATTGGCGTTGTGACGTCGCCCACGGGTTCGGTCATCCGCGATATCCTGCACCGATTGGCGGACCGCTTCCCCAGCCAGGTGCTGGTATGGCCGGTATTGGTGCAAGGGCAGGGTGCAGCCGAGCAAGTTGCCGGCGCCATACGCGGATTTGCCGCGCTTGATGCGGACGGCCCGGTTCCTCGCCCCGATGTTGTGATCGTTGCGCGCGGGGGTGGCTCGATCGAAGACCTGTGGAGCTTCAACGAAGAAGTGGTGGTGCGCGCCATCGCCGATTGTCCGATCCCCGTCATCTCTGCGGTCGGCCACGAAACCGACACAACACTGGCTGATTATGCTGCGGACCGCCGCGCACCCACGCCCACCGCCGCAGCCGAGATGGTGGTGCCTGTGCGCGCTGACTTGATCGCGACCGTCGCCGATCTGGCCAATCGTCAGCGCCGCGCAGTGCTTCGCCCGGTCGAACTTGGGCGTGAACGGCTGGAGGCGCGGGTGCGCCGTATGCCTAAGCTGGAGGCGCTGTTTCAGCCGGATGCCCAGCGTCTGGACGAGCTGTCTGAACGTTTGCGGCGCGGTTTGCGTGACCGGGCAGGGCAGGGGCGAGAGAGACTGGCGGGCACCTCAGCCCGGCTGTCGCCGACGCTGCTCAAACGCAGCATGGAAGATGCAAGTCGCCAGCTGGCACGGGTTCGTTTGACACCCGATCTTGTCTGGCGTCCGATGATGCAAAAGCAGGACGCGCTCATCGCGCTGGCGCGGCTGGCGCAGCAATTCCACCCGGAAGAGCCGTTGAAGCGCGGTTATGCGATTGTGCGCGATGGTAAGGACAAAGCGCTGACTTCGCGCGAGATGGCCGCCAAGGAGGCAGCGTTGGTGCTGCAGTTCGCAGATGGCCGTTTGGAAGTCTCTCAAGGCGATGATTCGTCGCTCAAGAGACCGGCAAAGCCGGCACGGAAGAAACCATCAGTGCCGCCGAAACAAGACGACCTGTTCGGTTAATTGTCGGTTCGGCATTGGCTTGCTAAAGGAGCTGTCATGTTGATGAATTCCGGAAATGGCGAAGCCAAACTTCACTACGGTGCCAGCGCCTTTAGAGTGGTGCGCGGAGGCAATTTTGTGCGTTGCGCGGTCAGCGGCGAAGCAATCCAGCTCGAAGAGCTGCGGTATTGGAGCGCTGAGTATCAGGAAGCCTATGCGACCTGCGAAATCGCGACCAAGCGGTTGACCGCCGAACCATGAGGTCTGCCCTCGCCGGTGTTGGGCTGCTGGCGCTTGCAGCCTGCGAGAATGCGCCGCGCAACAATGCACCGAATCCGCTGCTGCCGACCTTGGCTGTCGCATCGGCTGTTCCCAACGATAATGCCGAGATTTCGACCGGCCGCGACGCGATTGAACTCGCCGGGGAACTGACTCAAGGCGGCTGGGTCAAAGGTCTGGTGCCGCGTGGGACAGAATTGGCCACGCTTGGCGATACGCGGCTAAGCGTTGAAACGGATGGCCGTTTCTTTGCAGCATTTGATCGCGATGCGACCGGCCCGGCAATCCTTCGGGCCACGCTTGAAGACGGCCGCGTGATCGAACGCCAGATCGATGTGGCTCCGCGGGCGTGGAATATCGAGCATGTCAACGTTGCCAAGCGCAGCGGTGGCAGCAGCGAGGCGTGGTGGAAGAAGCGCGAGCCCGAATGGCTGGCAATCAAAGTTGCGCGCGAGAAAGTCACCGGCGCGACCGGCTGGCAGCAGGATTTTATCTGGCCGGTCAAGGGCCGTATCTCCGGGCGTTTCGGTTCGCAGCGCATCTATCAAGGCGAACCGGGCAGCTATCATTCCGGCCTCGATATTGCCCCGGGCGCGGGCACGCCCTTCGTTGCACCTGCTGATGGGGTCGTGGTTTTGGCGGCGGACAATTTCTCGCTGGAAGGCAATCTGTTGATCATCGATCACGGGCACGGATTGAACAGCGCGTTTCTGCATGCCTCGCGGCTGATGGTGCGCGAAGGTGACCAAGTGACACAAGGCCAGCATATCGGAAATGTCGGCGCGTCAGGTCGCGCAACCGGCCCGCATCTGCATTGGAGCCTGAAATGGCACGATGCGCGGCTAGACCCACTGCTGTTTGTAGCCCCCGAGGCATAGCCCAAAGCCGGCAACAAAAAAGCGCGCAGATTTCTCTGCGCGCCCTTTGACCAACTTGCGCCCCTTGCGGGACCAGTGGATTATGCAGCTTCTTTAGCTGCCTTCTTGAGCTCGCGCTTCACCTTGACGGCGCGCGCAGAAAGCTTCTCGTCCTTGGTCTTCAAGAGCCAGTTGTCCAAGCCGCCATTGTGCTCAACCGAACGCAGACCGTTGGTTGATACGCGGAACTTGAAGCTGCGGCCCAGCTTCTCGCTCAGCAGCGTAACGTTCTGCAGGTTTGGCAGGAACACCCGCTTGGTCTTGTTGTTAGCGTGGCTAACGTTGTTACCTACCTGGCGACCTTTGCCGGTCAGTTCGCAAATACGCGACATGATATCTCTCGTTCGTTTTCTATGGTTGGCCTTGGATGCGAATCGGCAGGCCATCAAAAATTCGGTCTGAAACCACTGGTTTCCCGCGAAGGCGGGCGCATAGCGGGGGCTTCCCGAATCGTCAAGCAAAGTTGCGGCCTGACGCGCATACGGCTAGCGCGCTTGATATGACCAAGTGGCCCATTCCTCACCCAATGCAGCTCGCGCTGGATGCCGCGCGTGCGGCCGGGGCGCAAGGCGAAGTGCCTATTGGTGCGGTTGTTATGAAGGGCGATGAAGTGCTCAGCGTGGCTGCCAATCGCACGCGCACCCCGCCTGACCCGACTGGCCATGCAGAGATTGTTGCCTTGCGCGAAGCCGCGGTGAAGCTGGGCAGCGAACGGCTGACAGACTGCGATCTTTATGTCACGCTGGAGCCTTGCGCGATGTGTGCGGGGGCGATCAGCCATGCTCGCATTGGCAAGCTCTATTACGCTGCGAGCGATCCCAAAGGTGGAGCAGTGGAACACGGCGCGCGCGTGTTCGAGCATCCGCAAGCGCTACATAGACCAGAGGTCTATTCGGGTGTGGGCGAAACTGAAGCTGCTGAAATATTGCGCGATTTCTTCAAGGCGCGGCGGTGATCGTCAGCCCTCTTGCCGCGCGATCAGCTGGGCCGAGGGCGTCATGCACATATTCTTGCGTGCCTCAGCCTGACTGATGACCCGCTGCGTGGGGCACCACTGCGGTCAGGTGCTGCATCCATCGGGCCACAAGCCGCGCACGATAAGGCCAAAGCGGCCATTGCGACCCGAACACTGCGTGCGCTGGCGCGCATCCGTCTTGCGCCCCTTGCAGAACTCGGGGCTCCAGCTCAGCGCGAGTGTGTAGCCAGTGACGGAGACCGTGCGTGTTGGCCCATCCGCGCGCATCTGAGGCACGCTGACCCATTGCGGCATGCGGCATTGATAGGCCTGAGTGATTGTTTGTGTGTGCAGGCCGAGCAATGCAACGGCAAGCCAAAGTCACTTCTTCATAACGGCGTGAAATCGAGCCCGATATCGGCGGCAGGCGCACTTTGGGTTAGGCGGCCGACAGAAACATAGTTCACGCCCGTTGCCGCCTTGGCCTTGATTGTATCAAGATTGATCCCGCCGCTTGCCTCGGTTGGAACGCGGCCAGCAACCAGCGCTACTGCTTCGCGTAGTGTAGATGGCTCCATATTGTCGAGCAGAAGGCGGGTGGCGCCAGCTTCCAAAGCGGGCTCGATCTGGTCGATCCGATCAACTTCGCAGATGATCTCTTTCACGCCAGCTGCGACTGCGCGGCGCACCGCTTCGCCGACATTGCCAGCGACCAGCACATGGTTGTCTTTGATCATGGCTGCATCCCACAGCCCCATGCGGTGGTTGCTGCCACCACCCATGCGCACCGCGTATTTCTCAAGGTAACGCAGGCCGGGGATTGTCTTGCGGGTATCCAGCAAAGTGCAATCGGGGTTGTCCATTGTGACCACATATTCGTGCACCATAGTGGCGATGCCGGACAAATGCTGCACAGTGTTGAGTGCGCTGCGCTCTGCAGTCAGCATGGCACGCGCATTACCGGAAAGGCGCATCAGATCGGTGCCGGGTTCAACCGCATCACCATCCTGCACCAACAGCTCGATCTCCATCCCGGGATCCAGTGCCAGGAAAAATGCCTCGGCAATCGGCAGGCCTGCAACGATGATTGCATCGCGGCTATCCATCACGCCGGAAAAGCGCGCGTCTGCCGGGATCACGCTTTCCGAAGTGACGTCGCGCCCGCCGTCAGGAAGGCCCTCGCCAAGGTCTTCGGCCAAAGTCTCGCGCACGAATGCGTCGAGATCAAAACCCTCGAGTTCAAACGCCATCAGTGAACGAAACGCGCCACGACGTCGCGATAGGAACGCGAGACTTTCACCTCGGCGCCGGATTCCAGCACCAGGAAGCATTCACCGTTCGTGTGCGGCTTCACCTGGCGCACTTGATCGAGATTGACGATCCAGCTGCGGTGCACGCGCTGGAAGGTGCGGGGATCCAGCCGGCGCTCAAGATCCTTCATCGTCTCGCGCAGGATCCGAGAATTCTCTGCGGTATAGATCACCATATAGTCGCCAGCCGCCTCGATCCGCTCGATTGTATCGACTTCAACGCGGAAAATGCGGCCCTGATCTTTCACATTGATCAGCTTCTCGAAGCGGTCGCTTGTTTCAGTCTCGCCTTCGTCCATGGCTTGCGCCTGATCCGGAGCCACCTGTGCGAGGACATTCTTGAGCTTGTCAGCTTCCTCGGCAGATTTTTTCTCGGCTAAACGCTGGCGCACGCGCTCAACCGTGTCCGCAAGCTTGTCGGGATCGACCGGCTTCATCAGATAGTTGACGGCATTGGCTTCGAATGCACGAATAGCATGCTCTTCATAGGCTGTGACAAACACGAACAATGGCGGCTCGATCTCCATCACACCCTTGACCACGCCGAAGCCGTCAAAGCCGGGCATTTGTATGTCCAGAAACACAAGATCGGGCTTCTCGGTCTTGATCCTGCGAATCGCTTCACGCCCGTTGGCGCAAGTTGCGATCACTTCGATGTCCGCGAATGGTTCTAGCCTCAGCCGGAGGCCTTGAATGGCAAGCTTCTCATCATCGACAAGCATTGTGCGAATAGTCATGCGTTGGATTCCAATGGGCGCCCGGGGGTAAAGGGCGCGGTGGTTGATTGCTGTGCCGGACTTGCCAGCTGTGCGGGGGCTGATTCTTGAGCGGTCTCGGCCGCCTCCTCTTCAGCGGTTTCAAACGGGATATCGATCGTGACAATAAATCCGCCACCTGAACCGGAGCTGGTCCGGAACTGGTGATTGTCGCCATAGGCCTGCATCAAGCGATTGCGGATGTTCGCCAGCCCAACCCCGGTGGACGTGGTTTGCTGGGCGCTTTGTTTTGCAAGCTCGAGCAGACTGCCTTGGCGCGGCCCATTCACGCCGGGCCCGGTGTCTGAGACTTCGATCTTGAGCCGCCCGTTACTTACCTTGGCAGTCAGATCGATCCGCGCGCCTTCTTCTTGCGGAGAGACGGCATATTTGACGGCGTTTTCTACCAATGGCTGCAGCAACATCGAAGGCAAAAGGGCGCCATTTGCTTCGTCATCGATTGTGAATTCCGTACGCAGCCTGTCTTCGAAGCGCATGCGTTCGATGTCGAGGTAGAGCTGTAAGGTTTCCACCTCTTGCGCCAGAGTCACAATGCTGCCCGGTTCCATGATCAACGTGTGCCGCAGAAATGCGGATAGGCGGGATAGCATCGCATTGGCAGGCTCGGTTTGTTTAAGAAGAACCAGCGTGCTGATCGAATTCAGTGTGTTGAACAGAAAGTGCGGATTAAGCTGGTAGCGCAGCATGGCCAGCTGAGCACTGGTGGCCTGCGCTTCCAGGCGCTCCAAACGGTCGGCTTGTTCTTCGACCGTCAAAAAATAGTTCATTGCGAAATAAAGCGCAGTCCAACCGCCCAGCAACGTTGCGGGAATGTAGACGAAGCCGATAAACCGCTGCGCAAATGTGCTTTCGACAATGCCTGCACTGTAAATGCCGTGCACCCATGTTTCCATCGAAGCGTAAAGCGCAACCCCCACAAGCAGCGCGATCATCGTCAAACCCCATGTGACGAAGGGCTGCTTGCTGATCAATTGCCGGTAGACCACGGACAGGATCAGACTGATCGAAAATCCGGTGATCGTGGTCACAATTATCACGGCTAAAAGATCGAGTGGTTGGCCGTTGGCAATTGCCGCGGCTGCGCGCAGCAAAAATGCGCCGCCCCAGCCTGCAAGCTGAAGGTTCCAGAACGCCTTGTTCTTATTGGCAAAGAACGGCGTGGGTTGGAAGGGTAGCACCGACATACCTCTCCCTCTTAGCCGATTTGATAGGCAAGGTGCCATTTGTTTTGCCGCTTGCCGTCGCGCGCGCTACACTGCTGGACGGCAAGGAGAGGAATCATGGCAACTATTGAGCATCCGGACGCAGCCAGTCACGAGCGCGCCAAATTCAGCGAGATGAAGCAAGGTACGGCTGAAGACTGGGCGATTATCGGCGGTGAGTATCGCAAATTCGCGAAGGGCGTGGCCGATCGTGTGCTCGATCATCTGAAACTGCTCAAAGGTGATTTTGGCGGATTTCCGATCTGCCGGCTGGAGCATTCCTTGCAGACCGCGACGCGCGCGCATCGTGACGGGCGGGATGAGCGCTACGTTGTAATGGCATTGCTGCATGACATTGGCGATACACTCGGCACCTATAACCATCCTGATGTTGCCGCAGCGATTCTGAAACCGTTCGTTTCCGAGCGGGACCACTGGATTTGCGAAAAGCACGGTGCGTTCCAGGGCTATTTCTATTTCCACCACGTCGGCATGGATCAGAATATCCGTGAGCAATATCGCGGGAATCCGCATTTTGAAGCATGCGCAGAGTTTTGCGAGAAGTACGATCAGGCAGCGTTTGACGCGAATTATGAAAGCGCGCCGCTGGACTTCTTTGAACCAATGGTCCGCCGGGTCATGGAGAGGCCGATCAACTCTATGTACGCCAAGGTGATCGACGATTGAGTGCAGTTTGGCCGGGATTGCGCGCTGAGCTAGGAGCTTGTCCTGCTCGTTAAGGCGTCGTGATCTCGCGTGTGAAATGCCTGCGCCAGTCGACACCCTCTTCTTGCTGCAACTCCTCAATTAGCGCGCGTTCTGCTTCAATGAACTCGACCCGCTCATCCCAGCCATCATGCGTGCGTTTGCGGAAGATGCCGCCGTCGTGGATCGGTCCCCAACGCTTCATGAAACGCGTTGCAGCAGCGGGATCATAGCCTGCATTGGCTAGCAACCACGACATCAAACGGTCAGCTTCGCGTTCTGTCAGCCGGACATTGCTGCGGCTTCTGCCGTTTGCGTCCAGCCAATCGCGATGGTGCAAAACGTTGTGCGCCAATTCATGCGCTATGGCCGCTGCCAACTCTTCTTCGGGATAGGCGAAACCGGGGAAATGATACCCCAGGATCACGCGGCTTCCCTCGGCCATTGCGCCCTTGTTTTCGCCGCTCAACTCGAACCGGGACGCACAGGCGAGCACAGGTTCAAGCGTAACATCTTTACCCTCAGCAAGCGTCAGAGTGACTAATCCATCTTCCTTAACGCGCTGATCAATCCAATCGTGCATCCGCTTGGTCCGCCGCCAATCGCTTCTAGCCTCGCTTAGCCATGTATGCGGATCAACCCCGGCGATAGCTGTGACATGCTGATTGGCCACGAGACCTGCTTGCGCAGACGGCGAGCCTGCAGC
>Ga0255764_10002756_pt1 | contig 14199 bp, 10 predicted proteins | sample 071ome_30_FD_179964 | JGI IMG/M metagenome (GOLD analysis project Ga0255764, IMG submission 179964) | Coastal salt marsh microbial communities from the Groves Creek Marsh, Skidaway Island, Georgia - 071406AT metaG (version 2) | ecosystem: Environmental > Aquatic > Marine > Intertidal zone >... | reverse complement strand
GCGCGTTTGCTCCGCGCGGGGCATGGCCGTGAGGGCTTCTCGAAGCGAGAGCCCACCCTCGGCTGCGAGGGCAGCCTTTGAGGTTGTCATGAATCATTCCCTAAACCGCGCTGAAATGCCGCGGTTATCCCCCATCCCAGCGGTCAGCATGGGATGGGGGCGGGGTGAGGTCAAGGGCCGATCAGCCGCCGGCGGCGACCTTGGCCTTGAACTCCCGGCGGCGACGCATGAGCGTGGCCTCCGTGTAGCCGTTCGGCTCCTTCACGCCATCGAAGATCAGATCCATGGCCGCCTGGAAGGCTACGGAGTCTTCGAAGTTCGGGGCCATGGGCCGGTAGGCCGCGTCCCCTTCGTTCTGCCGATCGACGATGGCGGCCATGCGCTGCATGGTCTCCACCACCTGCTGCTTATCCACGAGGCCATGGAGCAGCCAATTGGCAATGTGCTGGCTGGAGATGCGCAGCGTTGCCCGGTCTTCCATGAGGCCCACATCGTTGATGTCCGGCACCTTGGAGCAGCCCACGCCCTGTTCCACCCAGCGCACCACGTAGCCGAGGATGCCCTGGGCGTTGTTATCAAGCTCCCGCTGGCGCTCTTCAGCGCTGAGGGCCCGATCCCCGAGAAGGGGCGGCGACAGAATGGCTTCGAGGGCCGCGGGGGTGCGCTGGGCGATCTCGTCCTGGCGCGCCCGCACGTCCACCTGATGGTAGTGGAGGGCGTGGAGCGTGGCTGCCGTGGGGGAGGGTACCCAGGCGCAGTTGGCGCCGGCTTCCGGATGGGCCGCCTTGGCCGCCATCATGCCGGCCATTTCGTCAGGCATGGCCCACATGCCCTTGCCGATTTGCGCGTGCCCCGCGAGGCCGCAGGCCAGGCCCACGTCCACGTTCCAATCTTCGTAGGCAAGCATCCACCGCGCCCCTTTGATTTCGGGCTTGGGGATCATGGCGCCGGCGCGCATGTGGGTGTGGATTTCATCGCCCGTGCGGTCGAGGAAGCCCGTGTTGATGAAGATCACCCGCTCCTGGGCGGCCTCGATGCAGGCCTTCAGGTTCACGGTGGTGCGGCGCTCCTCGTCCATGATGCCGATCTTGAGGGTGTTCGGCGCGAGACCCAGCACCGCTTCGATGCGAGAGAAGAGGTGCACGGAAAGGGCGACCTCTTCCGGCCCGTGTTGTTTCGGCTTCACGATGTACACGCTGCCCGCGCGACTGTTACGCAGGGACCCCGTGCCCTTTAGGTCGTGCATGGCGGCTAGCGCCGTGATCATGCCGTCCACAAAGGTTTCCGGGACCGCTTCCCCCGCCTCCGTGGTCACCATTTCGGTCATCACGTGGGCACCCACGTTCCGCACCAGCAGCAGGCTGCGGCCGTGAAGGGTGAGGTTCCCGCCCTGGGGTGCCTGGTAGGTCCGGTCGGGGTTCATACGTCGCTCTAGCGTCTCGCCACCCTTGTTAAAGGCCACGGAGAGGGTGCCCTTCATGATGCCGCACCAGTTGCGGTAGACCTGCACCTTATCCGCGGCGTCCACGGCGGCGACGGAGTCTTCGCAGTCCATGATGGTGCTGATGGCCGATTCGAGGGCGATGTCCTTAATGCCCGCCTTGTGTTGCGCACCGATGGCGTCGCTCGGGTCGATGAGCAGGTCGGCGTGGAGCCCATGATGCTGAAGGAGGACCTGGGCGAGGCGGTCGCCATCTTGGTTGAAGCCGACGAAGGCGTCGCCGTTGGCAAGGGCCGTGGCACCCTGGGTGCCGGTGAGCTGAAGCTGCCCGCCGTCTACTGCGAGGCTTTCCACCTCGGCCCAGCTGCCGGTGGTCAGGGGGAAGACTTCGTCTAGCCAGGCGTTGGCGCGGTCGATGACCAGGGCGCCGCGGGCCGGGTTATAGCCCTTGCCCTTCTCCGTGCCTTCGCCCTCGGGGATGAGATCGGTGCCGTAGAAGGCATCGTAAAGGCTGCCCCAGCGGGCGTTGGCGGCATTCAGCGCGTACCGCGCGTTGTCCACCGGCACCACGAGCTGGGGCCCTGCGAGCTGGGCGATCTCGGGATCGACCTTGGCCGTGCTGACCTTGAAGGGCGCCGGCGTCGGCACGATATAGCCGATCTCGGCGAGGAAGGCCTGCTGGGCCGCGGGGTCCGCGGCGCGACTCGGGTCCGCCTCAAGCCAGGCATCGATTTGCGCTTGGAGCGCATCACGCTTGGCGAGGCAGGCCGCGTTTTGCGGCGCGAGGTCGCGGATAATCGCGCCCAGGCCCGTCCAGAGGTTTTCCGGGTCGACGCCCGTGCCCGGGGCAATTTCATCGCGAACCAGGGCGTAAAGTTCTGCGGCAATCTTGAGGCCGCCGACGGTGACGGTTTCAGTCATAATGATGACCTACCTTGCTTGGGGGGGAAGGGGCGCAATCTTGGCGACCCCGGGGGCCCAGCGCAAGGCCAAGGGCCCCGCAAGGGACCGGGGCGAGAAGGAGCACACAGCCATGCAGCAGGGGGTCTACTACGGGTGGAAGGTGGTGGCGGCCCTGTTCGTGATGCTGACCTTCACCTCGGGCCTCGCCTTCTACAACATGTCTGTGCTGATGAACGCCCTGGTGTCCACGGGCCGCTACCCCGTGAGCGTCGTTTCCGTGGGCGTGGCCCTGTTCTTTGTGGCCAGCGGCTCGGCGGGCATGATCGCCGCGCCCCTGCTGCAGCGCCATGACCCCCGCTGGACCCTCGCCTTTGGCGGCGTGCTGGGGGCGGTGGCGCTCCTGGCCCTAGGCCACGCGCCAAATCTGATCGCGCTCTACGGAGCGCTTATGCTCTTTGGAGTGGGTCATGCCTGCTCGGCCCTGGTGCCCGCGACCACCCTGGTGGCGCGCTGGTTCTCCGCCCGCCGCTCCGTAGCGCTTTCCATCACCTCCACGGGCCTGTCTTTGGGCGGCATCCTCCTGACCCCCGTGGCCGCCTCCCTGATTACTCGCCTAGGCCTCGAGGCCTCCGTACCCTGGCTCGCGGCGGCATGGTTTTTGGGCATCGTGCCGATCACGGCCTTAGTCGTGCGGGGCCCCCGAAGCGGGGAGGAGGAACCGCCCCTCGCCAATGCGAAAAGCCCGAGCCTCCGGCCCGACGAGGGCTGGGTCTATGCTGAGGCGCTGCGCTCTCGCTTTTTCCTGACCGTGACCGGAGCCTGGGTGCTGTGCATGGGCGCCCAGGTGGGGGGTATTGCGCACCTCTTTAATATGGCCGCGGTGCGCGTGGATACGGCTGCCGGTGCGAGCGCCGTCTCGGCCATGGCCACCACCAGCATCCTGGGCCGCTTTCTTGGCGGCTGGCTGATTACCCGCATGGACACACGGCGCTTTGCCCTGATTTGCCTGGTGCTTCAGGCCGGGGCAATGACGACCCTGGCCCAGGCCCATTCCGCGCCCTTCGTGCTCGGAGCGGCGCTGTTCTTCGGTGCCACCGTGGGGAACCTGCTCATGCTTCAACCCCTGCTGTTGGCGGAGGCTTTCGGAGTACGGGAATACCCCCGGATCTACTCCTTCAGCCAGCTCCTTTCGACCCTTGGGGTAGCCCTGGGGCCTGCGCTCCTGGGGGTGCTTTACGACGGGACCGGGGGCTACGCCGTCCCCTACCTTGCGGCGGGGGCGGCGTCCCTCGTGGCTTGGATCGCCGTGCTTGGCTCCGGCGCCATGCCCGATCCTCGGGGTCCCCGGGAGCTTGCCCATGGGGCTTAGCGTGCTTCGAACGCGGCGGCTGGCTCTCGGGGGCGCGCTCCTCGCCCTGATCCTGCCTTTCGGGGCCCGAGGGGCCCTTCCGGCTCAGCTGGCCAAGGGCGAACCCCTGCCGTCCCTGGCCCCGGTGCTCGAAGCAGTGACCCCCGCCGTGGTGAATATCGCCACGGAAACGGACGTCACCGTGACCAATCCTCTGCTGCGCGATCCCTTCTTCCGGCGCTTCTTCGACGTGCCGGCGCAGCGCCAGCGCAAGGCTCGAAGCGCCGGTTCCGGCGTCATCATCGACGGTCCCCGGGGCCTCGTGCTCACCAACCACCATGTGGTGGGGCAGGCCGATCGCATCGCCGTGACCCTAGCCAGTGGCGCCCAGCTGCCGGCACGCCGCCTCGGCGCCGACCCCCAGGTGGACCTCGCCCTGCTTCAGCTCGATCCGGAAGCGCTCAAGGCGCTGCCGCCCCTAAAGGCCTTGGCCTTCGGGGATTCCCGGGCCCTGCGGGTCGGAGATTTCGTGGTGGCTATCGGCAATCCCTTTGGCATCGGCCAAACGGTGACCTCGGGCATCGTGTCCGCCCTCGGGCGCAGCGGCCTTGGGATTGAGGGTTACGAGGACTTCATTCAAACGGACGCCTCCATTAACCCCGGGAATTCCGGGGGCGCGCTGGTTGACCTCGCCGGGCGTCTCATTGGGATTAATACCGCGATCTTCGCGCCCAACGGAGGCAACGTGGGGATTGGCTTCGCGATCCCCGCGGCGATGGCCGAGCGCATCGCCCAGGCCCTGGCAGACGATGGGCAGGTGCGCCGGGCCGATCTGGGCCTTGCGGTCCAGCCTCTCGATAGCAAGCTGGCCGAAGCCTTCGCCGTGGCCGCCGATGCAGGGGCACTGCTGCGTAAGGTACGCCCCGGGAGTGCTGCCGATCGGGCCGGGCTGGCCGTGGGGGACGTGCTCCTTGAACTCGGGGGGCGGCCCATTCGCCAGGATGGGGATTTGCGCGCGCAGGCGGCGGTCACCTTGCTGGGCGATGAGGTCCCCTTCAAGGCGCTAAAGGACGGGGCCCCCTTTGCCGGGGTGCTACGCTTTAACGCAGAAGATCGGCTCCGCCTTCTCGGCGCCGAGCTGGCTCGGGGGCTTGCGGGCGCGGAGCTGCAAAGTACGGAGGAGGGGGCCTCCCCAGCGGGGGTGGATCTGCTGACCGTGGTGCCCGGCAGTGCAGCCTGGCGCTTAGGCCTCCGCGTCGGGGATCGAATCGTGGCCGTGGATGGCGTTCGCGTGCTGACCATCCCGGCCCTGGTGGAGCGCCTTGGCCGCAGCGGGAGCCGCGTAGGCCTGCGCATCCACCGGGAGGGCCGGGACTACGCCCTGTCCATTCCTCGCTAGCTCTGGATTTGAATCAGCGCTTCCCCGGGGGTGACCCGGTCGCCCTTCGCCGCATTCACCGCGGCGACGGTGCCGCCGATGGGGGCCTGAAGTTCCGTCTCCATCTTCATGGCCTCGATGACGAGCACGGCCTGCCCCGCTTCCACCCTATCCCCTTCCGCCACAAGCACGTCGACGATGTTGCCGGGCATGGTAGTCCCCACATCCCCTTCCGCGCTGATGGCCGGGCGATTCCCGCCCTGGCCGGCCACGTAGCTGTTTAGGGGCTCGACCACCACCTCCTCCGGCACCCCATCGAGGGTGAGGTAGAAGTTCCGCTTGCCCGAGCTCTTCTGCCCCGTGCCGGTCACGGCCACACGGTAGCTTTCGCCGTGCACGTCGATGACGAACTCCGTGGCGACGGCAGGGCTGCCGCTGTCGCCGCCCGCGCTCTGGGGCGGAAGGAGGGTTTCGGCCTCGAGGGTGCCGTCCCGGCGCTGGGTCAGGAAGGTCCTTCCGAGGTCCGGGAACATGGCGTAGGTGAGGACGTCCTCTTCGCTTTGGGCGAGATCGCCGATTTCGCTCCGCAGGGTGTCGAGCTCATCGCTGAGCAGGTCCGCGGGGCGGCTCGTGATGACTTCTTCCCCGCCGATGGCGCGGCGGCGCAGTTCTTCGTTCACCGTGCCCGGCGCGGCACCGTAGTGCCCCTGAAGGTAGCGCTTCACCTCCGTGGTAATGGTTTTGTAGCGCTCGTCGGCGAGGACGTTCAGCACCGCTTGGGTCCCCACGATTTGCGAGGTGGGGGTGACCAGCGGGGGGTAGCCCAGATCGGCGCGGACCCGGGGAATCTCCTCGAAGACCTTGTGAATTTTGTCGAGGGCGCCCTGTTCCTTCAGCTGGTTGGCGAGGTTCGACATCATGCCGCCGGGCACCTGGTTGATTTGCACGGCGACGTCTTCCCGGGTGAAGTCGCTTTCGAACTGGTGATACTTCTTACGCACCTCGAGGAAGTAGAAGCCAATGGCCCGCAGGGCCTCCAGGGGCAGGCCCGTCGCCCGGGGATCTTCCGCCAGGGCCGCCACCATGGCCTCCGTGCTGGGGTGGCTCGTGCCCCCGGCAAAGGCCGAGATGGCCGTGTCGATGCGATCCACCCCGGCTTCCACGGCCTTCAGCTGGCACAGGGGTGCGAGGCCTGAGGTGGAATGGGAATGGAGCGCCACGGGCAGATCCACGGCCTTCTTTAGGCTGCTGACGAGCGCAAAGGTGGCTTGGGGGGTGAGCAGCCCGGCCATGTCCTTGATCGCGATGGAATCGCAGCCCATGGCCGCCAGGGCGCGGGCTTGCTCGACGAAGAGCTCGGGGCCGTGCACCGGGCTCGTGGTGTAGCACAGCGTGCCCTCGGCGTGCTTACCCGCGCTCTTCACCGCGGCGATGGCCGTTTCCACGTTGCGGATGTCATTCATGGCATCAAAGATGCGGAAGACGTCCATGCCATGGCCCGCGGCCTGGGCGACGAAGGCTCGTACCACGTCGTCGGCGTAGTGCCGGTAGCCCAGCAGGTTCTGGCCCCGGAGGAGCATTTGGGTGCGGGTTTTCGGCAGCGCCGCGCGCAGGGCCTTGAGCCGATCCCAGGGGTCCTCGGCGAGGTAGCGCAGGCACGCGTCAAAGGTGGCGCCGCCCCAGCACTCCAGGGACCAGTAGCCGATGGCGTCCAGCTGATCGCAAATGGGGAGCATGTCCTCCGTGCGCATACGCGTGGCAATCAGCGACTGGTGCGCATCGCGAAGGATGACATCGGTAATTTGTACGGGACCGTTTCCGGCCATGGTGCGTCTCCTTATGTCCTGCCTCGCGAAGTCTTAGAGCCCGGTGTGCACGGCGATGGCCGTCGCCACCGCCAGGGCCAGCTCCTGCGGTCGGGTTTTTTCCGAGTAGCGAGTGAGTTCGGGATGTTTGGCAATAAAGCTGGTGTCAAAGCGTCCACCCCGGAAGGTGGGGTTCGCCAGAATTTGCGCGTAGTAGGGCGCCGTGGTTTTGACCCCCATGAGGCGCATATCCGCAAGGGCCCGCAGGCCTCGATCGAGGGCGTCGTCCCAGCGCAGGGCCCAAACGATGAGCTTCAGGCACATGGAATCGAAGTAGGGGGGGATGCTGTAGCCCGTGTAGATCGCCGTATCCACCCGGACCCCGGGGCCGCCGGGCGCGTAGTAGCGCGTGACCCGGCCGAAGCTCGGCAGGAAGTCCTGCTGCGGATCCTCCGCGTTGATGCGCAGCTGAATGGCGAAGCCGCGCATGCTGATCTCGTCCTGCCGCCAGGAGAGGGGCAGGCCGGAGGCGATGCGGATTTGCTCCTGCACGATATCCACCCCGGTGATCTGCTCCGTGATGGTGTGCTCCACCTGCACTCGAGTGTTCATCTCCATGAAGTAGACATCCTCGCCCTTAACGAGGAATTCCACCGTGCCAGCATTCTCGTAGCCCACGGCCTCCGCTGCCTTCACTGCAAGGCCGCAGATGTGCGCGCGCTGGTCGCCGGTGAGCTGGGGCGAGGGGGCAATCTCAATCAGCTTCTGGTTCCGACGCTGAATGGAGCAGTCCCGCTCGAAAAGGTGGATGGTGTTGCCGTGGCCATCGGCGAGGATCTGCACTTCGATGTGTCGGGGCTCGTCAATACACTTTTCGAGGAAGACCTCGGCGCTGCCGAAGGCCTTGGTCGCTTCCGAGACCACCCGGTCCCAGGCGGTTTTTAGGCCCTCTGCGTCGTCGCAGCGGCGAATGCCTCGGCCGCCGCCTCCGCTCGTGGCCTTGAGCATGACGGGATAGCCTATGCGCTCGGCCTCCTTCAAGGCGTGGCTAACGTCATCGAGGTTGCCTTCGCTCCCGGGCGTCACCGGGACGCCGGCTTCAATCATGGCCTGGCGAGCGGCGGTCTTATCCCCCATGCGCTGGATCACCTTGGCCGTCGGTCCGATGAAGCGAATGCCGCGCCGGGCGCAGATGGCCGCAAGCTCGGGGTTTTCCGAGAGAAAGCCATAGCCGGGGTGAATGGCGTCGCAGCCCGTTTCCACCGCCAGGTTCACGATGCGGTGGGCGTTGAGGTAGCCGCCGAGGGGATCGTCGCCGATGAAGTGGGCCTCGTCCGCGCGCTTCACGTGTAGGGCGTAGCGGTCCGGTTCCGTGTAAATGGCCACGGATCGAATTTTCATTTCCGCGCAGGCGCGGATTAGGCGGACCGCGATCTCGCCGCGGTTGGCAATGAGAATCTTCTTAAGCATGAACTGTGTCCTTTCCCGGGGCCGGCCCCGGGCCACTCAATCGATGAGTGCTTGATTCACCAAGACGCGTAGGGCGCGCCGTAGGGGATAGGCCGCGCTGGGAAGCAGCTGGGTCATGAAGACCACAGCTAAATCCTCAGAACGATCAATCCAAAAAGCCGTGCTGGCCATGCCGCCCCAGGCGAGCTCGCCGGGGGAGCCGGTGACCTGGGCCTTCGCCGGATCGAGGACCACGGAGAAGCCAAGGCCAAAGCCAATACCATCGTAGCGCGTTTCGCTGAAAACCGGTTGCCCCATGCTGGTGAGGTCCCCGCCCGTAGGCAGGTGGTTCAGGCCCATGAGGTCTACGGTTTTCCGGCCAAGGAGGCGAACGCCCTCGAAGGCCCCGCCGCCGAGGATGACCTGGCAAAAGCGGGCGTAATCCACCGCTGAGGAGACAAGACCGCCGCCTCCGGAGAGGAAGGCCGGGGGTTCCCGGTAGGTGCTGTCCTCCACGCCGTCCTGGCGCCGATAGCGCCCGGGCCCGGTGTATTCATAGCAGGCGGAGAAGCGATCGAGCTGCCCCGGGGGCACGGAAAAGGCCGTGTCCTGCATGCCCAGGGGCGAGAAGATCTCCTTCTCGAGAAAATGATCGAGCCGCTCCCCGGAAAGTACTTCCACGAGGTGTCCAATGACGTCCGTGGCGACGCTGTAGCTCCAGCGGCTGCCGGGCTGGAAGCGCAGGGGCAGGGACCCAAGTCGCTCCACAAACTCGGCATTGGTGAGCCGGGGGCTGTTCAGCTTATTGGCCCGATAGAGCGCATCCACCGGGTGCTCCTGCATGAAGCCGTAGGTGAGCCCTGCGGTGTGGGTGAGGAGATCCCGGTAGGTAATGCCCCGTTCTGCGGGGACCGTTTGCGGGTTTTCCGCGTCGCCCCCAACAAAAACGGTCATGTCCTTGAAGGCGGGAAGCACGCGATCGATCGGATCGTCGAGCTGGAAGCGCCCCCGTTCGTACAGCATCATGAGCGCGACGCTCACGATGGGCTTGGTCATGGAGTAAATGCGGAAGAGGGAATCGGTTTTTACCGCCTTTCCCCCTTCCACATCGCGCTGCCCGTAGCAGCGGTTATGGGCGATCCGGCCCCGACGGGTAATGAGCACCTGCCACCCCGGCAGGCGCCCATCATCCACATAGGCTTTCAGGTGCGCGTCTAGGCGCTCAAGGCGCTCTGCGCAAAGACCTACGCTGTCCGGATCGACCTGGCGCATGGCCTTAGTCGAAGACGATGACGCTACGCGCCACTTCGCCAGTCTTCAGGGCCTGGAGCCCTTCGTTGACGTCCTCCAGCTTGATGCGGCGGGAGATCATGTCGTCTAGGTGCAGCTTGCCGGACAGGTAGAAGTCCACGAAGCGAGGCATGTCCACCCGGAACCGGTTGGATCCCATGCGCGAACCCTGGATCTTCCGCTCGGCCAGGAACTCGGCGCCGTGAAGCTCGATGTTCACGCCCACGGGGATCATGCCAATGATGGTGGCCGTGCCCCCGCTGCGGAGCATGCGGAAGGCCTGCTCCGCGGAGACCTTGAGGCCAATGGCTTCGAAGCTGTAGTGCACGCCGCCCTGGGTCATTTCCTGCACCGCTAGCACCGGGTCCACTTCCTTGGCATTCACCACGTCCGTGGCGCCAAATTTCTTCGCGAGCTCAAGCTTTGACGGCACCATATCGATGGCGATGATGCGGCCGGCGCCAGCAATGGCTGCGCCGTTAATGGCCGATAGGCCGATGCCGCCGCAGCCGATCACGGCTACCGTTTCGCCGGGTTGTACCTTCGCCGTGTGGATGACCGCGCCTACCCCCGTGGTCACCCCGCAGCCGATGAGGGCGGCAACGTCGAGGGGCATGTCCGGGCGAATCTTCGCGATGGCGTGCTCGTGCAGGAGCATGTATTCGGCGTAGGACGAGAGGTTCAGGAACTGGTGCACGGGGGTGCCAGCCTTCGGATTGGCGAGGCGCGGCTCATCGTCGGCGCCGCGGTGCAGCTCCGGGGATTCGCAGAGGGACATGTGTCCCGTGAGGCAGTGCTCGCAGTGCCCGCAGAAGGCGGAGAGGCAGGTGATGACGTGATCCCCAGGCTTCACGTAGGTGACCATGTCCCCCACCGCTTCCACCACGCCGGCGGACTCGTGCCCGAGAATGGCGGGCAGCGGGTAGGGGTAGGAGCCATCCGCGAAGTGCAGATCGGAGTGGCATACGCCGGCTGCGGCGGTGCGTACGAGCACCTCCCGGGGGCCGGGCTTGGACACCTTCACATCCTCGATCACGAGCGGTTTGTTCGTTTCATACAAAACGGCGGCTTTCATGCGTGCTCTCTCCCATCGCTAACGCAAGATTTGACTAACCGAGTGTGCCAGAGCCCTCAGGCCTTGCCCACTAGGGGTCCGTCCTAAAGATCGATACCGAAGCGGGCCTTGAATTCGGCGTTGTAATCCGTGTCCGGGAGGTCGGCGCCGAGGGCGATCCAGGCTTCGTCGGTCATGGCTTTCCGCCCTTCGATCATGCCCACGGCATCCGCGCCCACGGGCCAGCGGAGGCGATAGGTCTCGCTCGTGACCGCTTCCACGATGGTGTCGGCGACCGCTTCCGGAGGCGTCCCCTGCCGGAAACCGGCGGCAAACATCTTGCCGTTGCGGCGCATGATGTGGAGGTAGGGGGAGGTCTTGTCGTAGCGTGTGGCCGGAGCCGAGTTGTTGAAGATCTCCGTCATGATGACCCCCGGCTCCACGTTGAAGACCCGCACCCCAAAGGCGCTCATCTCGTGGGCCAGGGCCTCCCCGGCGCACTCGAGGGCCCACTTGCTCGAGGAATAGGCGACCTGATTAGGAATGGCGAGGCGTCCCTCCACGGAAGTGATGTTTACGATGGACCCCGTGCGCCGTTCCCGCATGCTGCCGAGTACGGCGTGAATGCAGCGCATGGCGCCGAAGTAGTTGGTCTCGAAGATCGCGCGGTGTTCGTCCAGGGGCGTGAGTTCGAGGGGGGTGGCGCCGCCGACCCCGGCATTGTTGACGAGCACGTCCACGGGGCCCCGGAGGGCGATACGTTCGAAAGCCGCATCGACGCTGGCCTGGGAGGTGACGTCCATTTCCAGGATTTCCACGGGAAGCCCCGCCGCCGCTTCAGCCAGGGGGGCGGCCTTCGCCAGGGAGCGCATGCCCGCGTAAACCTGGTAGCCGGCCTTTGCCAGGGCGATAGCCGTCGCGAAACCGATGCCGCTGCTTGTTCCCGTAACCAGTGCGATTTCCATGGGGGCGTCCTTTTTCTGCGCGATGAGCTGGAAAGGCCCTAAGCCTAGCAGCGTGGAGAGGCTCCGGGCGCTAAACTTGGCGCATGGACAAGGGGGGCAGGGTGAAACAGGTGGTGGTGGGCCTTGGGGCGAATCTAGGCGCGGGGCAAGAAACGCTCCGGGCGGCGGCGTGCGCACTGCGGGAGGCCTACCCCGACGGCTTCGCCGCCAGCCCCCTTTATCGCTCCGCACCGCAGCATTGCCCCCCGGGTAGCCCGCCCTTTTGGAATGCGGTGGTGCGCTTTGCCGTGCCCGAGGCCCTGGCGCCGGAGGCCTTGCTCGACGCTTTGCTGGCGCTTGAGCAGGGGCACGGCCGGGCGCGCTCGGTTCCCAATGCACCCCGCACCCTCGATCTCGACCTGGTGCTTTTTGGCGAAGAGCGCATCGCGAGCCCTCGGCTGACCGTGCCCCATCCCCGAGCCCTGGATCGAGATTTCGTCCTTGGGCCTCTGGCCGCGCTTGACCCTGAGCGCCGCTGGCCCGCCGGGAACGAGACGGTCGTATCGCTCTGGGACGCCTTTGCCGGTCCTCGGACCCTCGAACTGGTGGCAGAGCGGTGGTGCTGACCCTGCCCCCCCTGGCCGTGGGCTGGCTGCTGCTACTGACGCTCCTGGCCTTTTTGGGCGCGAGCTACGGTCCTCTGTCTCCCGTCCCCGCGGCGGTACTCGCCTGGGTGGCGGGGCTGCTCGTACTGCCCCGGGTCGACCAAGGTACGCGCCGGGTAGCGGGGGGGCTTTTGCTTCTCGGGGTGGGCTGCGGCGCCCTGGCTTGGCTTCAGGGCTTTGGCCCCGAGACCCTCGCCGGCCTGGGTCGGGCCTTCACCATTAACTTGCCGATCCTTGCGCTGTTTCTCGGCGTAGCCTTCCTCGGGCTGCTGCCTGCGGAAGCAAGTCGCTCGGAGGCCCGGGGCACGGGGCTCCTGGGCCTCCTGCTGTCTGTGCACCTCGTCGGCGCGGTGATTAATCTGGCGGCGGCAGCGCTCGTGGGCGATAGCTTCGCCCGAAATCGGCAGGAGGGGCCCCGGCTCACCCGCGCCGAGGCCCTGGCCATTACCCGGCCCTACTGCGCGGCAGCTTTCTGGTCCCCGTTCTTCGTGGCCACCGCCGTGGCTCAAACCTACGCGCCGGCAGCGAAGGCCAGCGTGACCTTGCCCCTGGGGTTTCTCGCCGCGGCAGGGGCGCTCCTTATTACCTACCTGACGCTGCGGCGGGAAGGGGCAGGCGCGCACCTGGGTGCCTTTCAGCTGGGACGCCGTGCCCTCTGGCTCACCGCCGTCCTCTTGCTGGCGGTGCTCGGGGGAAAGGCCATCTATCCTGACGTTTCCGTGGTGGTGATGGTGGCGACCCTGGCCCCGCCCCTCGCGTTCCTTGCCCTGCCCCGGGGCCAGTGGGCTGCAGCGGGGCAGGCCCTCCTCGCCGAGAAGCTGCCGTCGACCGCTGCCCAGCACGTATTGTTTCTAGCCGCGGGGGTCTTCGCCTTTGGCGTTTCTACGCTGCTGGATGGCTGGTTGGCCGGGCAGGGGGGCGAGGCGTTCGTGCTTGGGCTCTGGGCCTATCCCCTGACCACTGCGGCTGTCGTGGCCACCGCCTATTTGGGCGTGCACCCGGTGATTTCCATCGCCGCCGCGGCCAGCATCTTGACCCCCCTCGGCGGAGACCCCTCCCGCATGGCCTTTGCCTTTGTGGCGGGGTGGGGCATTGGGACCGCGGTGGCACCGCTCTCAGGCATGAACCTTTTCATGACTGGGCGCTATGGCGTCCGGCCCCGGGAGATTCTCCGCTGGGGGCCGGGCTATGCCCTCATGATGGTGCTATGGGTGACGGTGCTGATGTTGGCCACGCCGGAAGGGGGGTTGGGGTTTGGGGGGCTAGGGCCGTGACGAGCAGTCCCGACCCCAGCAGGCTTGCGCCGAGGATTAAGAGGGCCCAGCGGAGGCGCTGAGCCCTCTCCGATTCAGGGGTTTTCCCGGTCACTGACTTTGACCAGGAGCTTGCCGGCGTTGGCCCCGGTGAACAGCATGAGGAAGGCTTCCGGAGCCTTCTCCAGGCCCTCCACCACCGTCTCCCGGTACTTCAGTGTTCCTTCCCGGATCATGGCGCCCAGGGCCTTGGTTGCTTCCCCAAACTCCCCCGCCCATTCGTGGACCAGGAAGAAGCGCGTTTCCAGCTCAGCATTTACGGTGCGCTTGAGCCAGGCGTCGGGGGCTTCGAGTACGGCGTCGCTTGGGCTGTTGTAGGCGGAAATGTAACCGCAGACGGGGATGCGGGAGGTGGGCTTGAGAAGCGGCGCCACGGCTTCGAGCACGGCGCCCCCCACGTTCTCAAAATACACATCCACGCCGTCGGGGCAGGCCGCCGCCAGCTGCGCCGGGAAGGTCGGATCGCGGTAGTCAACGCAGGCATCGAAGCCCGCTTCGTCCACGCACCAGGCGCATTTTTCTCGCCCTCCGGCCACGCCGATGACCCGGCAGCCGTGGGCCTTGGCGAGCTGGCCCACGGTGGCGCCGACGGCGCCGGAGGCCGCCGAG